>Ga0209777_10004582_pt1 | contig 16260 bp, 14 predicted proteins | sample FrelakmetHBP12HB_FD_187147 | JGI IMG/M metagenome (GOLD analysis project Ga0209777, IMG submission 187147) | Freshwater lake sediment microbial communities from the University of Notre Dame, USA, for methane emissions studies -HBP12 HB (SPAdes)... | ecosystem: Environmental > Aquatic >...
ACATTCCATTTTGCCGCAAGCGCTGCAATTATTGTGATTTTAACACATTTGCAAATATGGAAACCTTTATACCGGATTATGTGAATGCCTTATGCGATGAAATAAGAAGGGCAGGCATGATTGTCAAGAAAGATGAATTTATCCATACCATCTATTTTGGTGGAGGAACACCCTCCGTTTTATCAGGGAAGGATTATGTACGTATCATTGCCGCAAGCCGAAAATACTTTCAATTGACTCTTGAACCTGAAATATCTATGGAAGTTAACCCGGGGACAGCCACACCGGAATTTCTCAAGGAAATTTTTAAATTGGGAGTGAACCGCCTTAGTATCGGCATGCAATCATCCAAACCGGAAGAATTACGTATTCTGGGTCGTATCCATGGTCCTGTCGATGTGATTAATACAGTTAAATGGGCACGACAGGCTGGATTTAGCAACATCTCGTTAGATTTAATGTTTGGTTTACCCGGGCAGACTATTAAGAGCTGGCAGAATTCGATTGAATTTGCACTTCAATTGAAACCCACTCATCTCTCATTGTATTCATTAACGATCGAAGAAAAAACTCTGTTCGCCAAATGGCGATCAAAAGGACTGCTGTCCGAAATGGATGAGGATTTCCCCGCAGATTTGTATGAAATCGCAATGGCGTCTTTAGGTAAAAGTGGTTTCATCCATTATGAGATTTCAAACTGGGTGAAAAAAAGTAACGAAGAGACCAGCAATATTTGCCGGCATAATATGCAATATTGGTTAGATCAACCTTATCTGGGGATTGGAGCAGGGGCGCATAGTTATTATAATCACCAGCGCTGGGAAAACATTGGCACAATTGATGGTTATATCCAAGCGAAAGAACGCAAGGATTATCGAAAGGTCTTATTTGCACAAATTAATCTACAGGAATTGGACAAAAAAACCGAAATGCAGGAAACGATGTTTATGGGATTAAGGTTGGTTCAACAGGGAGTGTCAAACAGCGAATTCCAAACACGTTTTGGAAAACTAATTTTGGATGTATTTTCAAAAGAGGTCAATGAATTAATAAAAATTGGTTTGGTGGAATGGGTTAATGGGGATAATGGATTTTTACGCCTGACACAGCGTGGAATCTTGGTGGGGAATCAGGTTTTTATGCGCTTTGTAGATTAATAAACCGTTACCGGTGTACGATATGTAACTGGGGCATTGGGTGGCGGGGTGGTCCAGCGGTAAATCCATTTGGCATCCTCAGAACGCATATTCACGCAGCCATGGCTCATGGTGACTCCGAAATTATTGTGCCAGTAGGTTCCGTGTAGGGCTACTCCGGTTGAACTCTCAAAATAAGAAACCCAGGGAACCCCTGGCAATTCGTACGCTTCGGCATCCGATCGCAAAGTGCCATCTCCCATGTGCACGGCGGGTCTTTTTGCCTGGATGTGAAATTCTCCTTTGGGAGTATCGGTCGGGGTCAATTTTGGATCGGTATTCAAATAAGGACGACCTGTGGAGACCTTCACTTGTTTGACAATTTTTGAATCTTCAAAGGCAGTTAATTGTTGCTGATCAATTGAAATTTCTATTTTTTTCAGGTCCGGGCTGAGATTGGAGGAGAGGGGAGTTAATTCGCTTGCATCAACCACATGCATATGGACGGCAGGTATGTAATATGAGAGAGTCACCAGACTGTCGCGGATTTCATACCAGGCTTGCCCATCCGGTCCTTCACGAACGCTGAAGATGGGATGCGCTGAACTATAGTAAAGCATATAAAGTCTTTCCCAATCTCCCTTGGCATGTAATTGATAAGATTGGCTGAAAGGAACAGTGACTTCTGCAATCTGACCTTGATCCGGGATGGAATGAATGATTGGATTTAAACGGTATTGAACCTTTTGCACGAACCCGCTATGCACATATCCGCCCCACACTCGAAACCAGACTGGATTGTATGCAGGTCCAAATTCTGAATCAACTTCACGATAAATATTTAATATGTTATCCCGGAATCTCTGGGAAATGATGCGGCTCTTATCGTAAGGTTTTTCATAGACGCTGATGGATTCAGTGGTAACGCGGCCAAATTCGGTTAATGGGTAAAAATTATTTAACTGTTGGGGTGGAATTGCCAAACCTATGGATCCCATGCCCAATAATTTTATGAATTCTCTACGGGATATTTTCTTATCCATGAAGGCGGATTATACCAATGATGAATTAATAAATTATATGAAGAATATCATAAGAATTAAAATGATAATAAGTTGTTTGGATCTGCAATTAAATAATGCTGGCGATAAGCAATATTTTCTGTGAGTATGATCTGTAAGTCTCTATTATATTTTTCCACTTTTTCCTGATCAAATTGACCCCCGCGTCCAATTTTTATAAGTGGAATTTTGGATGAAAGGATAGTGATATCTCCCTGGGCGGCGATTAAACGTATTCCAGTCTCCACGGCGACCAATGGTTGGGAGGTTCGCGCTGCAATTGATCCTTCATTCAAAACCCCATCTTTATGGTTGATGGCAAAATGGATGAAGCCCATTAAGTTCTTAAGAATTTCATTTGGTTGATCTGACTGAGGATTTAATCCAAAAAGAACCACTTCTCTTGGTTTGACGATATCAAAAGCTGCTTTCAATATTTCCCTGCGCGGTGGGATGGTGACAACCACAAGAAGATTACCGCTGGATAACTGTGTTCGGTCAACCATAGGAATTATGGGGAGTATGATATTTTCACCCCAATAAATAGGTTTCTGGTCTCCGATAGCCAATAACAACTTCAAGGCCGTATCACCATCTTCCCTACGATGATCTTCGATTTTATAAGGAACCTGGTTAACGATGTTTATTGAGTCATCCACGGTTTCGCGGAATGCTATCCATTCCATTTGGATATCCCTTTTACCCTGAAAATTACTCGCGCGAATGGTAAACGCCAGGTCAAAGCGACCTTGCGGTAATGGTGAACCGTTTCCCTGCCACCATAATACTTCCTTGCTGATCCCAGCTTGGTCTAGAACTCTGACCTTCAAATGCTGCTGGTCTTTCCCTACCACTGAGTGGCTGATCAATTCAAGATTTCGGGAAGCCAGAATCACCGGTGGATTACCCGGTCCAAAAGGGGCTAGTTTTTCAATCAACTCGGCCAACTCCAGATTGATTGATGTGAGCGGTAAAGATCCATCAATTTTTATTTCTGGTTGTATTTTTCTGTCAGGGAATAATTGCAAAATGGTTTGTTCAATGTTGATTTTAAATTGACTGATAAGGTCTGCTTTTATTGCCAGACCAGCTGCCATTGGATGACCACCAAATGTTATTAAAAAATCCTTCTGTGTGCTAATTAGATGGTTTATATCCACTCCTTCTATTGAGCGGGCTGACCCATGTGCGACTCCCTTTTCATCAATAGAGAGAATGATTACGGGTTTATAGAATTGGTTTACCAGTCGGCTGGCAACAATGCCAATCACGCCGGCCGGCCAATTTTTCTGAGCAAGCAGCAAGATTGGGACTTTTAGCAAAAAAGGGTCCTTTTCGAATTGCTGAATTGCAGCTTGATAAACCTGATCGACTGCTAATTTTCTTTTAAAATTCCAATCTTCCAGTTCAAATGCTATTTTCTGGGCAACTTTTTTATCCGTGGTGGTCAGAAAATCGACCATGGGATTGGCATCATCCAAACGTCCGATAGCATTCAATCTTGGAGCGATGATGAAACTGATATGTTCCTCGGATAATAATGCCGGGTTCACCTCATTCAAACCCAGTAATTCTTTTAGACCTGTACGTAAGTTTTTTCGTAATTGAATTAAACCGCTTTGAACTAAATAGCGGTTTTCCCCGTTCAGATAAGCCAGATCTGCGACAGTTCCAAGTGCTACCAGGTCTAACAAAGGAGCAATTTCATTTGAGTAGCCAGTATTTTCAAGCAGGGCTTTTGCCAGTTGATAGGCAGTCCCAACACCGCTTAGAAAACGGAAGTTGTGATCTGCGGGTAATTGATTAGGGTTGATTATGGCAAAGGCAGGTGGTAAGAGTTCTGGCAGACTGTGATGGTCAGTAATAATGACATCCACCTCTTGCTGATGAGCAAGTTCGATTGCATCAATTGCACTGATTCCGGTGTCACAGCTAACTAATAAATTAATGCCTTTTTTTAAGAACGCTTTTAATCCAACTGGATTGATTCCATGACTTTCCTCTGCGCGAATGGGGATATGGAATTCAACCTTTGCACCGATCATCTTCAAACAGGTAACCAGTAGTGCGGTTGCTGTTTGGCCATCCACATCAAAATCACCCCAAATACCGATGGTTTGATCACTGCGGATTGCTTTTTGTATTCTTTCTACCGCACGAGCAAGATCTGGGAAGGCTTCCGGAGATGTGGGATGATATTTACTTGGGTCAAAAAAAATATTAGCTTGATCCAGGGAATGAATCCCGCGCGATGTGAGTGCTTGAGCAATGATCGGTTCCTTGCCAAATGCACGCAGAAGTTCAGGGGAGGAGTCAACAGGTTTGGGTTCAACCCAATTCCTACCTACTTGAATCAAAATTCAATCTCCTCGATTTCGTTAAAATTAAGGTCGCTGGTTTCCTCGGAAACCAAAACCGAACCGTCTTCAATTTTAGTAGTATCTCCTGCCTGGATTCCGCGATTACACAGTGATCGGTAAATGCAAAATTTGCATATCTTTTCATTGTCTGTTAATGGAAAATCACCGTTTTTCCGTTCGGTAATATCCATAATTAATTGGCTTAAATATTCTTCGGTTTGATCGTGTTGTTCAATTGAATATTCAAATACCTCGGGTTCACTGGGAAATTCCGGGAACCAGTAGATCATCTTAGTTTTTTTGGGAAGATATTTCCCCTTATTTGTTTCAGTCAATACATAAGGATAAACTTTACTTTGTAACTTCTTTTTTAATACTGAAGTTGAAGTCCGGTATTGAGTGGTTTTCCAATCCAGGATGATGATGTTCCCGCCTTCTTCGAAAATGATCAGATCGTACTTTGCAATAAGGCGATATTTATGGAATTGGATCATCATGGGATACTCAACCTGTCTTTGGGAACCTGAATATTCACCAATGAACCCAAGATAGTTCTTCCACCACCTTTCCAAATTAGGATCATCCAAAGAAAGTTCCAGTCTTTCTGCTGGTATTCCGGCAAGATGTTGTTGCACAAGCGAATGAAATCGCAGACCTAAAAGTTGTAGGCGTTCAAATTCTTGGATGGGCTCGCTTACCAATGCCGGCCAGTCCTGTTTAAGTAAGTATTTCAATTCAAAACGGCGTGGACAATCTACAAAATCTTGCAGGTTATTCTGGCTGAACCGAAAATTAATTGGAAGCGGCATGGTTTTCCTCCCAGAATCGGATTAATTCTTTTAGCGGTGTGGCGGGATGACATTGACCTCTTTGACCGGTATTCCAGGTGATAATTAATTCTTTTCGGGCACGGGTCATGCCCACATAAAGCAATCTGAGCCGTTCGGCACAATAATCCAAACGAGCTTGCCGGGTGGCCAAGCCCTCTTTAGCAGATGGTTCTTGTTGTGATGAATTTACAAGTGATTTTAAAGCCGCCAATGATTCGGCCTGTAAATTAAGTTCGTCACGAATAAACCAGCGCTCGGCGATATATTGGTCCTGATCTTCAAAGGATGGGTAATCATAATTGTTGACTGAAAGAAGATAAACCCGGTCCCATTCCAACCCCTTGGCTTTATGCACAGTGGAAACCACCACTTTGCCTTTGTATTGGTCCGGATCAAATCCCAAATCCTCGTCAGAAAAACCAATTAATTTAATGTGATTGGAGGATATGGAGGTTAATTGATTCGTGAAATCTGTGAGATTCCATTCAGGATGAAGTCGGCTGGCGTGTTCCAAATAATTCGCAATTTTATAGGCAGTTGCCAGGTCGGATGGTTTCTTAAAAAGTATCATCGAGATGTTTAAGATGAATTGGTCGATCGGTAAAAGGGAAGCTCTTTGCCAATTAAGTAGTTGGTGTTGGAAATTCTCAAGAGTATCCGAAACCCAGTCACCTTTAAAAATTTCCTTTATTCTCTCCAGGTCATCCTTGCCAGGCACCGGTGCCAGGAAATTCTCGAGATTCTTGCAATTGTGAATTTCTTTGACTATTTTTATCAGCACCTCGTTTTTCATATCATTTTTGGCTGTGTATTCAAGAAATATTTTGAATAAATCTGCCAAAGAGGTTGATTTTGTGGGGTCAGCAAAATATTGAATAACCTTGCTAAGCACCCTGGCTGTTTTACGGGTTGAGTGGCTGGTTTGGAGTAGTTCGATGCATTCAATTTGGGCTGCCTGTAAAGCATTGACCATTTCTGCGCCGCGTTCATTGCGGGGCACGAGCACCGCCACAGTTTTATCTGGTTTGTTTGTAATCCATTGCTTGATGGATTTTGCAATCAACTGAATCTCATCAGCCGGTTCCAGCTTTTGGCTGTACAAATGAATACCGTTTGGATCATCGGTTGGATTGGGTTGAGGGTCGCCAGGTGGTGTGGGAAGAATGAATGGAGGCGTAAGGGCTTCCTGAATTTCAGCCACCGGGTGCGTTGAATTAGTCCATTTAATTAGATGATTTGCCAGAGAGATGATACTCTTTGTGGAGCGTCCGGAATTTGGTAAATCATAGGCAGCCACTCCCTTCTGCCTCATAAACTCACGCAGATAACGCGGACTGGCAGTGGTAAAAGTTTCGTAAATCGCTTGATTGGGGTCGCCTACTCGAACCCAGGAACTTCCATTGTCAGCCAGTAATCGTAAAATATTTTCCTGCAACAGACTGCTATCCTGAGCTTCATCCTCCAAAATAAATGGCCAGCGATAAGCAAGCCGTCGCAGAAAATCCGGATCTGACTTTAACGCTCTTATTGCCAGCCGGATGAGATCTTCAAAATCAACGGCACCACGATAAGTTAGTGCACGTTGATATTCGGAATAGGCATGATATCCCATTTCGAGTAACGGAGATGGGCTTGTCATTTTATCCAATAATGATCGAATATCCTGGGGAGTAAGCTCCAAATCCTTTGACTGGCGGATAAAACCGTCGGCAATATCTGCTAGTAACTGCTCCCACCCCATTTTCACTTTTCCTGAGGAGTAGTTGTCAATGGTCTTATTTTTAAAATCATCTACAAATTTCGGATTGGTTTTCAACCAATTGGCTGATATTCTTTCAATGATTTCATGCGTCTCGCCTTCATCAGTAATCTCAAAACGGTTTTCCAATCCAACCAGTCCTGGACGATCTTTGACGATATCATGAGCTAGGCCATGCAAAGTCCGGACCCGATAACCGAAATTTGGCATAAGCCCAAAAGCATTAATAAATTTCGTAATTCGTTGGGAAAAATTATCGACTGATGAATTCACTAAAGTCACAATCAGAACTTCCTGGTCATCGTTCACCAAACCTTTAGCAATCAGGTTAGCCGCCAGATAGGAAAGGGTGTGAGTCTTGCCACTTCCAGGCACCGCAGAAACCCCCATGCGTCCTTTTTTAAAATTAATAATTTCCTTTTGGTTTGGACGTGCCTTAAACATGGGGAAATTCCTTTTGAGTGGATAATCGTTTAAAAATCAATTGAAAAGCTTGCAGAAGCTGGTTGCGCTGTTCCCTGCCCTGATCGTCCATCCCCGCAGTATAAAGAAATAGATGTTGATTGCAGCGACGCAACAATCCGCGCACTAAACGAGCCAAAGATTCCTGATTGGCTTTTATTTCATTGCTATCCTGCCATTTGGTACCCCTTTGCCAATGACGGTTTAGGATGTAAGGATGGGTGAGAGGTTGATTAAGCCTTTCCCACCAGCCATTGCTGCCGATGTCCAGCCAAAATTGATATTTAACTGCCCGGTTAGTCATAAGAAAAGTGAATGCAGGTGCAATCAAGACCGCATCTGTTGGATTTTCCAATTCGGGTTCAATAAATTGTGCTCCGATCAACCCTTTTTGCAAAGTGTCTAAATATTCACAGCCACAAATGATCTCATTAAAGTTGCCGTTATTTAAAATCACCTGGCGAAATTTTTTAACCGATGTGGTTAGCTTTGCGGTGATACCAGCAGACTCAAAATCATTATGAAAAGCAAATCCCGGCTGGGATAATAATTCGCCAAAAATCTTGCCCCAGAAACCGAAAAGCGGAAGAACCTCATGGGATTTATATTCCTCAATCCAATTTCTTATTCTTTCCACCTTATTGCCAATAGAATAAGTAATCCTTTCAGGTAATTCCCCCTGTAAAATATCAAAAGAGCTCAAACCTGATTCCTTATGTCGTTCTGAGAACAGGGTACGGGAACAGAGATCTGCTCGAACCAGGTCCATTTCTTGGATCGCAACCATTAATGCCTGGCGGACTTCATAATGAGAGATTGGCAGGTCCCAGACTGGGTGCGCCAATTTAGCCAGAGTTAATAAGCAGCCAACCACTGGCTCTTTCACCAAAGCGCGGGAAGGTCTGGCGGAATAGGATTTGATTTGGCATTCAGCTAATTTGGTAGAAAGGGAGAATAATAACGCATCGGATAAATAGGGTGCCAAAACTACAATTTCAGCTGGAGACTCAGATTGTTCGTTAATAAGTTCTTTTATGGTGGCACAAACCGCTTCAATCATTTCAGGATAAAAATGTGAATTTACAATATCAAATTCTTGTATAACCTCACGTGGGGGAATGATTCTAGAAGTTAATAAGATATTCGAGCTCAAGGTCTCTTGAAGGATTTTTATTCCTGAGGAAGAGGTGAATGGTTGTTTGAATTCAATGCAGTTGTCACAAGCCTTATGAAGCTCATATCCACCAATCGGATCAGCGCCCAGGAAAGAGCGAAAACCTCCATCGGTGTCGTAGATTAGAAGGGCGGATTGAAGGTCTGGAATCCAGGATTTAACCAAATCATGCGTTACAGGAACATCCTCTTCCAGATTATCGTAGATTAAATGCCGATATTGACGATTGATGAAACCACGGCCTATGGTGGATGTCCATAAATATTTAATGAATACTTCCATCTGTAATGAGTAATCCAGCAGATGATGTTCAAGACAGAATTTCCTAAAGAGCATAGCGCATTCCTCGGCTTGCTGAAAAGCCGTCCATAGACTCTTTTCATCTAGGCAGGCATCTTTTAAACGCAAACCGATTTCTTCCAACGGAAAACCAACCACGGCGGATTTGTTCATGTTGTCCAGAATCTGGCTTAACAAACGATTATGGTCAATATTGATACCGTTGAAATACCCTTTGGCTAACAATGGTTCAACGACTTGAGCTAAATAATATTGGGATGTTTCAATGGTTAGAAAGGTGGGCGGAAGATTATTAGACGAAAAACCGGCGGGTTCACAAATCAGCGGCCAAAAAAGGTCAACCATTCTGCGCGCTAAACCACCCATCGTTAGGATTGTCGGTTCACCATTTACAAGTGTATTTTCCTTTTTCAGATAATCATAAAAAGGGAAGGCTAGTGTCCTTTGTGGAATTAGGATTAGTATTTCCTGGGGGGTAACTTGATTTTTTAGCAAGTGTTCCAGCCGGGAAATGGCTGCAGTGGTCTTGCCAGTGCCGGCGGGACCGCTCAAAAAAATTCGACTTTCTAAACGGGCATCTCTGATGTTTATTTGCTCTTGGGAAAGATTTAAACCCGTCATTATTAAAAAAGCTTTTCGTTGAAAAAATAGTTAAGGTCAGTAATTCTGGGAAGATTAAATTTCCATCTGGAAAAATAAGGAATTCTCAAAACCATAAGGAGACAATATAAAAATAGATAGATTTTCGGTATAAAGAAATCTGCTCTGACCTCAAGAAAAAAATGAAGAATTGCAAGAAGCATGCTTAAATAAACTAATCGATGAAGCCTTTTCCACCATTTGCTAAGCCATTTTTGAAAAATTTGAACGGATGTGACTGCTAGAGGAATTAATAATAGAAATGCAGTTAAACCGATAATGAGAGATGGCTGGTGTTGAATCACACCCCAGATTTCATTCCATGCAAAACTGTAATCCAATCCGATGAAATTTGCGAAATGAAGCATCGCGTAAAAAGCTGCATAAAGTCCTGATGCTCTTCCGATTGATATAAAAGAATTTAATCCAAACAGGTTATTGAGGGGAGTACAAGCTAGAGAGAATAGTAGGATTGTAACAGCTGTTCTTCCGGTATGGATAGCAATTTCACGAACAGGATTTACTGTCAATTGATTGAAAAGGGCATTATAAACAAGAATAATTAGAGGTAACAGGCAAAGAAAATGACAAAGAAATTGAATCCTGGTTAGATGAATTTTCATTAGAAATTAATGGTCAGATCCATCCCTTGGTAAAGAGCCGCAACCTGATCGGTGTATCCATTAAACATGAGCGTTTTCCGTCGTTTAGTCTCCCCGATTCTTAACTCGGAGGATTGTGACCAACCGGGATGAGCAACTTCCGGATTCACGTTGGCATAAAAACCATACGCTTCTGGCCAAAGGTTCATCCAAAAGGAAGTTGGCTGATTGGCAACTAATTCAATATGGACAATCGCTTTTATGGATTTAAAGCCATATTTCCAGGGAACCACCAACCTTATGGGTCCCCCGTTTTGGGGTGTTAGGTCTTTACCATATAAACCTGTTGACAGTATGGTGAGATCATGCATGGCTTCATCCAACCGCAATCCTTCTGTGTAAGGCCAGGGATAAGACCGATTTCCTTGTCCTGGATATTGAGCAGGATCCATGAGTGTTTCAAAATGGACGAATTTTGCATCACTTGTGGGTTCAATGTCTTTTAAGAGCTTGTTTAAAGGGAATCCCAACCAGGGAATAACCATTGACCAGGCTTCCACACAGCGCAGCCGGTAAATCCGTTCTTCGGGTGGATATAATTTCTTCAGGTCATCTACAAAATAGGTTTTTGGATTTTTGACCAAGCCATCCACCTTGAGACTCCATGGAAAGGTTTTTAATCCCTGCGCCAATCGGCTGGGGCTGGATTTATCCTCTGCAAATTCATAATAATTGGTGTACCCGGTAATATCCTGGTATGAATTTAGAGGATCACCTAATTCATCTTTTACGGAATTAATCGAATTAGGGGTAGTGGCCGTAGAAGGAGTGGCTGAACCATTGCACGAAGCCGCCAACATCGACCCCGCAGAGATTATCGCCAGGTTTTTGATGAATTTTCTGCGCGAAAGATAGACCTCTTCAGGAGTGATTTGTGAGGAAGGGATTTTTTTAGTTTTCATGGTTTTATCCTTCCATTTTTTTATAGATTCCAATATGCAATTTCATCCAATTTAATAGTGAACCCGGGGGTCTGGTGTGAGTCGATAAATAGGCCAAAATGGCCTGTATTAATCATTGATGAATCCATCACCTCCTTGATCATTTTCCCATTGGCGTATAGCCTGATTAAATTTCCTTGTGCCCACACACCCAGAGTATTGATTTGATTGGAACCAGGTTGAATGGCTTCTGGTTTTTCCCATTTGAAAAGACTGATAGCTCCATTGCTATCCCAGCGCATGAGGCTGAAATTTCCATCACAGGTAACTGTAAAATAATATCCAAAGCCATCAGAATAATTCGACGCTCGAAAAATTAAACCATATTGATCATCACTGCTGCATTCCTGAGTGATGAATTTTCCTTCAAGGTAAAAATCCTGAATCTTTTGATAGTTCAACCACCAGTTTTTCCCGCCAAAAGTTACAGAACGCGTCATTACCAGCGACCCGTTTTCAACTTTTATGGTCACGTTGGGAGTATCAGTATTGGGTTTGGTCAAATTCCAGTTTGCCCCGTTATTAAGTTGATCGCTCCAGGCAGCCATTCCCAGACTCTCTTTAAAGTTTATCTGCGTTGGAGTGGAAGTCAGTGTTGCGGGTAATGGCGTTGATGTATTCTGAGCGGGTTTTGCAGCAGCCGTCGCGGTCATTAGATAAACTTGGATAACCGTAGCGGTTTTAGCAATTGATACCTTGGTGGCAACCATTTCTTCAAAACCAGGCTCATTTGAAATTAGGAGATTGCAGGCAGATAAGGATAAGATAAACACAAGTAAAAGAATAGTAATTGTTTTACGCATAGTTAGTTCTCCAATTGCCAATGTTATGATTATTATATGAGCAAAATATTAAATTAACCTGTTTTATGTTAAACAAAAACCGTGAAAAACCAACATTCAAATATATTCTTTTTTACAAACCGGATGGAGTGATCAGCCAGTTCAGTGTCCATGAAAGTTACCAAACGCTGAGTGAGTTTATCCCGATAAAAGATGTTTACCCGGCTGGCAGGCTGGATACAGACAGTGAAGGTTTGCTTTTGCTGACCAATGATGGTAATTTAAGCCATCGTCTGACTGATCCCAGACGGCATTGTGCCAAGGTTTATTATGTCCAAGTGGAAGGTCAAATTACACAAGCAGCAATTAATTTATTAGAAAGAGGAGTAATGGTAAAAGGATATCGGACATTGCCCTGCCGGGCGGAGCAGATTAACAATCCGCTTCTACCTAAGCGCCGAAAGGAAATTACACCTCATGCAAGTACCTCCTGGCTTAGGATCACTCTTTTCGAAGGTAAGAAAAGACAAATACGGCATATGACCGCAGCGATAGGTTTTCCCACATTACGCTTGGTCCGCACAGCCATTGGTCCATTGAATCTAAACGGTCTTAATCCAGGTGAGTGGAGATTTCTTACAATTTCCGAAGTTAAATTGCTCAAAACAATCTTATTGCTTAATTCTGCTGCTTTATAATCTGAGAGTAATGTCGACTAACATCGAATCAAAACGGCTTATGGCTATAGATCCGGGCACGAAGCATATTGGAATTGCTATCAGTGATTTAAGCGGTACGATCGCGAATCCTCTTTGTATTATCAATCACGCTTCACGAAAAATGGATGCCAAAAAAATTTTTGAATTGGCGAACCAAAAACAGATCATTAAAATAATCATAGGATTATCCATTAATGAGGAAGGAAATCCTTCCCTGGAAGGTCGAAGAGCGATGCGTCTGGGTCAGAAAATCATAAATTATGGTGCCATACCGGTGGAATACTGGGATGAAGGCGGAACCACCAATTTAGCCCAGGAGACCTTGCTTAAGTTAAATATTTCAAAAAAACGAAGAAAAGGACACCATGATGATCTGGCTGCCGCTGTTCTTTTACAGTCATACATCGAAAGAACAAAATTCATTGATCCACAAAAATCATAATGAAATATAAAATACTTCTTTCATTGACTCTATTTTTTGTAATTATATTTTTTGCCGCGACAATAATTCTTGCGATTAATTATTTACCTCAACAGGCGGAAAATCTCTTTGGACCCGCGGATTCCAAATTGGATTTTTCACAACGACTGATTTATTCCTTGCGGTTATTGGCATCCCAAAATCAATTACTAGGGATCGGGTATCAATCTGGAAATCCTATCGAAATCGTAATAAATGCTGGAGAATCAGCTGATCAGGTATCAAAGAAATTTTTACAATCAGGATTAGTTGTTAATGCGGATGCTTTTAAAACATTTTTGATTTACTCGGGTTTGGATGTTCGTATCCGAGCAGACAAGTATGAAATCAGTCCGGGGAAGAATTCGATTGAAATTGCAAAATTGATTTGCGAACTTACTCCCAATGTGATCAAATTTATTATCCTTCCGGGTATGCGTGTAGAAGAAATCGCAGAGCTGCTGCCCACTTCAGGTTTAAAAATCGATCCGGAGGAATTTATTCGGCTGATTAAAAATCCGCAAACGCAAGTAATGCGAGAAGAGGTAAAAGGTTTAAATAGTCTGGAAGGTTTTTTATATCCTGATGAATACACTATTTCCCGAGATACAGCGGTTAACAAATTCGTTGAAATATTAGTGAATCGTTTTTTTGATAAAATCACTCCAGAAATAATTGACGGATTGCATACGCACGGGTTTAACCTTGCCCAAGGGGTGATTTTGGCTTCCATAATTCAGCGGGAAAAAATATTGAAGGATGAGGGCGCTATTATCTCTTCTGTTTTTTATAATCGACTGGCTAAGGGAATGAAACTTGAAAGTGACCCAACAATTCAATATGCTGTTGGAAGCCAATCCACTGGATGGTGGGAAAATCATCTAACCACTCAAGACTTTAAAATCTCCTCGCCTTTTAATACATACTTGAATATAGGATTACCGCCAACAGCCATTTGTAATCCTGATTTAAATTCATTGCAGGCAGCTGCATTCCCTGCTAAATCAGACTATTACTTTTTTCAGGCGAAGTGCGATCAAAGTGATGGACATAACTTTTACGAAACTTATGATGAACAAATAACCCATCTTTGTCATTAATGGGAGAAAAGAATGCAAGTATTAGGAATCGATTTTGGCGGGACCGGGATTAAAGGTGCAATTGTTGACACCCGAAAAGGTGAATTGGTGATAGAGCGGTTGCGTCTGCCTACGCCTGAGAAATCCAAACCAAAAGATGTGGCGGATGTTATTAATGAAATAGTAACCTCTTTCAGATGGAAAGGCAGAATCGGCTTGGGCTTTCCTGCAATTATTAAAGGGGGTGTTGCCTGCAACGCAGCCAACATTAGTAAAAAATGGATTGACTTAAATGTCGAGACTCTTCTCAAAGAACGAACTGGTTATGAAGTATTTGTGGTAAACGATGCGGATGCAGCCGGATATGCTGAGATGTCCTTTGGAGGTGGGCGGGAATTTCAAAAAGGAATAGTACTGTTACTCACTCTCGGAACGGGTATCGGCTCAGCAATATTTGTGAATGGCCAATTACTTCCCAATACTGAATTTGGACATATTCAAATCCGCGGAAAAGATGCTGAACATCGGGTTTCGGATGTAATCAGACAAGAGAAGCAGCTTTCCTGGAAATCCTGGTCAAAACGCTTTCAGGAGTATCTTGATCACATGGAGATGTTAATTAATCCTGATGTAATAATTATTGGCGGTGGCGCCAGTAAATATTATGAAAAATTCTTTTGCTATCTAAACACGAATGCAAAATTACTACCTGCCCATTTTTTTAATCAGGCAGGAATTATTGGAGCGGCAATTTTCGCAAGCCAGCAATAAAGGACTAATAGATTGAAAAGAGCCTGCAAAACTGGTTAGCAGGCTCATTTACATCCATATCTATTCTATTTTATTTTATTCTTTTCCAGGTCCTTCAGAATAATATAATGCGTTTTCTTCAATTGCAACGGTCAAATCCACCGTTTCACCTGCTTTCAAGGTCCATGTAGCAATAAGATGAATGGCTTCGCCATTATTATTTGTGCCATCATAAGTTTCATTGAAGCCATCTGTACCAGCAGGTTTGGATATACGTTCACCGCCTTTTGCCAGAAAGTTGGAAGGCACTAATTCTTTCTCGAATATCGCTGTATGCGGACATTCAATTTCGCAGGCGCCACAATCGATACAGTCATCCGGATTAATGTAGTAGGTTGGATATTGATCCTGCGGTAAACCGGGTTTTATGCAATCGACCGGACAGACATCCACACAACTGGAATCGCGTAAACATAAACTGGTAATCACTCGGGGCATCCAATTCTCCTGGAAGGGTTAGGGGAGCTTACCGTTTATGAATCTGTTTTCCACTTCTTCCCATTTGACCATATTCCAAAAGTTTGCTACAAATTCGTCACGCCGGTTTTGAAATTTCAGATAATAAGCATGCTCCCAGACATCTATGGTTAGAAGCGGATATAATCCTTCCGTGATTGGCGAATCCTGGTTGGGGGTTGAATGGATCAATAGAGTACCATCGATTTTTTTACTTAGCCAGGCCCAGCCACTGCCAAATTGGTTCATGGCTGCCGATGTTATTTTTGTCTTAAAAGATTCAAAATCTCCAAAGGAGGAATTAATAGCATTAGCGACCTTTCCTTCAGGTTTTTTCCCCGGATTCACACATAATTGTGTCCACCATAAATTATGATGATAATATCCGCCCCCATGATTTTTTACAGCAGTGCGAATTTCTTCCGGGATTTGAGTAAGATCTTGTAAGATCTCTTCGATATTTTTCGAGAAGAACTGGGGATATTTTTCCAAAGCTGCGTTCAGTTTTGCAGTATAAGCTGCATGGTGCTTATCATGGTGGATTTCAACTGTCTTCGCATCCATGTACGGTTCCAGAGCTGTATATTCAAAGGGTAATTTGGGTAATTCGAATGCCATTTTTCACCTCCA
>Ga0209777_10004583_pt1 | contig 16260 bp, 16 predicted proteins | sample FrelakmetHBP12HB_FD_187147 | JGI IMG/M metagenome (GOLD analysis project Ga0209777, IMG submission 187147) | Freshwater lake sediment microbial communities from the University of Notre Dame, USA, for methane emissions studies -HBP12 HB (SPAdes)... | ecosystem: Environmental > Aquatic >...
CGCGGAAGCCGGACAGGATGTCTTCCACGTGCACCTGCATATCATACCCAGGTACAGGGGGGACGGGTTCTACATGCACATGCCCCCGAAGTACGAGAACGAGACGAGCACCGAGGACCTGGAGAAAATCGCGGCGAAAATCAGCTCCCAGTCCAAAGACTGGTAATGCAGGGAATGGGGCACTTTTCTTTTTCATCTGGGCGCTCAGTCCGCTTCGCTGCTTTCCTTTCTTATGGGTTTCTGAGATGGGTTTTCTGCGGATGGACGCTCCGTCGCCCTTCGGGCGCCAGCTCCCGAAATGCCGGGCATTTCAGGATCGCTTCGCTCGCGTCATTCGTCAAGGTATTCAAGCAGAAACAGTTGCGCATCAAGCTCCTCCCCCCGGAAACGCTTTTTAATATCCTATTCCATCAATCCAGCTGATGCTTGAGATAATAAACCGGATTTTCGTGGCCATTCTCATACTGCTCGTGCTGGGCGGAATAGCGATGAGCTTCGGCATGATGGCGCTCGAGCTTTCCGGCTCCGGGATAGAGACGCAGAAGTTCCTGGACATGAGGACCAGCCCGCAGCTCTCGCTCATGGGCGTGCCGTCCCACATCAAGCCGGATGACTCGCCATACTCCCTGGATGTGACGCTTAACACCCCGCCGCTTGCGGATAACGACCTGCTTTACATCGAGGCGTATGCGAACGGGAAGCAGGTCGCCACGGCGGACTGCCTGAGCGGCATGGACGACCCTGGGATGTATGCCGGCCTGCAAACCCTTGACTGCCAGGTGGACCTGCCGTACAAATACAGCCCCTCGCAGGGATACGAATTGTACGCGGTCCTCCATAGCGGGAACGAGGATTATTATTCGGGCCCGAAGAGCGTCACGGCGGACTGGGGCGATTACGAGTATTCCTTCTGGGGCGCCTTCCTCTTCCTTCTCCTCTCGGTGTCCGTCCTGTACCTGGCGGTGGCGCTTCCCATCGCGGTCGTGGTGTTCTACAGGGGCATGAAAACCAGGCACCCGGGCGCGAGGAAAGGGGAGTTCACCCTCGGCTCGCTCCTCAACCCGTTCGGAAACGGGAAGACCATGCTCCAGAGGTTCCACGCATTCATAATCTCGCCGTATTTCTGGGGAATCGAGTCCGTCGGCATCCTTCTCGTGCTCCTTTACCTGTTCATGTCGGCCGAGGCGTGGAGGAACTCCATAGCGCTGGGCTCCTTCTTCATCTCCGGATTGATATCGTTCATCATCCCGTTCTTATGGTGCGCGGCTTTCTGGTACGCGGATTTCAAAGAAAGGGAGCCTTTGCGGATACTCGTCACGTTCTTCCTCTGGGGCTGCCTCGCCGCGCTCATGGCCATAGGCATAAACAGCATAACCGGCGCGTTGTTCGAGCTGGCTGGCCTGGGCTTCCTCGGCTCCATACTCATCGCCCCTCCGCTGGAGGAGCTGTACAAAGGCACGGGCCTGACCTTGCTATCCGAATACCATGAATACAACTCGGTGGAGAACGGCCTGATGTTCGGCTTTGTGATAGGCATGGGCTTCTCGTTCATAGAGAACTGGCTCTACCTGATAGACAACCCGTTCAGCGCGGACATAGGCGGATGGCTCGTGCTGTTCATAGTGCGCTCGGTGCTTTTCTCGGCCAACCACGGGGTATACACCGCCATCGTAGGAGGCATAATCGGCTGGCTGGAGGAAAGGAAGTTCGCGGCTCCGGCGCTCGGGCTGATTCCCGGCGTCCTGATCGCGGCGATGTACCATGCGGCGCACAACTCATCCGACCTGCTGACCGCCCTGTTCGGCACGACAGGGGGACTGCTCGCCTACTGCTGCCTGCTCATACCGCTGTTCGATTACGGAGGGCTGCTGGCCCTGCTCCTCATCTTCGCGTGGGCGGTGCTAAGGAAAAAGAAGTAGGACGCGTCACTTCCTCGCGAACACCAAATATGCGGAATGCATCAGCCCGAAGTGCTTGGGCCTTACGCCGAAATCGCGCACGTCGTATTCGCGGACTATGCCCTCCAGCATGAAGACCTCGGAGAAGTGCTTCTCGGATTCGAGCACGAGCGCCTTCGCCTGCTCTATGTTCAGGCAGTGCGCGGCCAGGAAGCCGTTCTTTCTCAAAAGCTCGTGCGCCCTCTTCGAGATCTTCTCGCTGTCCGCGATGTCGCAGAATACAAGGTCGAACGAACCGGGCTCCTCCTCGGCAATGCCCTCCAGCGCATCTTTCCGCTTAAGGGCGATGTTTCCGAGCCCGCTCCCCTTGATGTTCTGCTCCGCCAGGTCCGCGAACTCGGCCCGCTTCTCGTAGGTCACGACCTCCTTCACGATGTTCGCGAGCTGCATGGTCATGAACCCGGAGCCGGTTCCGAGCTCCAGCACGCGGGACTCGCGGCCTACTCCCGTGTAACCCATGACAAGGCCCGCGTCTTTGGGCAGCGTGACCGCAGGCCCGCCCCTTTTGGCCTTCCGCAGCAATTGCGGGAAATGGAAATCCGGTTTGTCCATTGTTATCACTCCTTTGCCTCCCTCAGCCGATTGACGAGCCGAAGCGAATCGAGAATCGCGATCTTTGAGAAATCCTCCTCTCCCTCCCATCCGTCCCGCGCCCATGGGTAGCTTCTCCTGAGGTCCACGGGCATGGCGAGCGCGACCATGAGCCTGCCGCCTTTGCGCCCTGCCTTGATGAGCTTGTAGGTGTAGGAGAACGCCTCCAGCTCCTTTGCCAGCGCGCCCTGCGCCTCCCGGAGATAATCCACGTCGGGACCCTCGTCCGGGGTTGAAAGCTCGCAGCCGAGCATCCCCGTGTCGCTGAACAAGCCGCGGGTCGCCAGCCTGCAGCTGAAACTGACCTCGTGCGAGAGATACCTGAAATCAACTCCGTCCCCGAAGAACGGCACTTTGACTGCGCTGACGCCTTCCCATGAGCTGATCTCCTTCAGCTTGTCGCACCTTCTCTTCAGGTTCCCTGCCTCTAGCGCGAGCAGCCCGAGCCCCAGCAGGGCGGTGAGCGCCACTGCCACGCGGCTGGCGATGCCGAAGCCCTCCCAGTTCAGGATGTCGTACGCGAGGAAAAAGGCGAGGACCGTTGTTATCAGGGCGAAAACAACGAGGTCCCTGGCGTTTATGATCATTTTTTCATCATCTGGCGATATTCCTTCAGTTTAGCGGCGAGCGCGCCATCCTTGAGCGCGAGAATCTCCATTGCGAGCAAAGCCGCGTTCTTCCCGTTGTCTATGCCCACGCTCGCCACGGGTATCCCTGGAGGCATCTGCATCATTGAAAGAAGGGCATCCAGCCCGTCGAGCTTGACATTGACCGGCACTCCGATGACCGGTTTCACGGTTTTGGAGGCAACCACGCCCGGAAGCGCGGCCGAGAGCCCGGCTATGGCGATGATGACGTCGGCGCCGGTGCCGGTCACTATCTTCTCCACCTTCTCCGGAGTGCGGTGCGCCGAGGCGACTTCTGTCTTATACTCGACGCCGAACTCCTTCAACGCCTCCTCAGCCTTTTCCGCGACCTTCCGATCGCTCTCGCTTCCCACGATTATGAGCACTTTTTCCATGAGAATGATTGGTTTGCAGGATTTTAAATAACATATCCTGCCAAATAGCGTCATGGTGAAAGCGGCGGCGATGAGGAAAAGGTACGTGCTTTTCGAACTTGGCGGACCGGACATGCAGGAGGAGGAGCTCAAGCGGGGCCTCTACGCAGAGGCGCTGAGGTTCTTCGGGGAATTCGGAATGTCGGAAGCCGCGTTCAAGCTGCTCGAATATGACTTGAAAACCAAGCGCGGGATCATCCGCTGCGAGCGCTCCTATCTGGAGAAAGTGCTCGGCTTCCTCGCGCTGATAAGCTCGCTGGATGGGAAACCGGCAAGAGTGAGGGGCCTGAAGAGTTCAGGCACGATCGCGAGCCTCAAGCCTACGAACCCTTGACCGATTCGAGGATGTTCTTGTTCAGCCTGATTATGTTGGTCTTTCCGCTGGACTCCTTCGTCACCGAGCCGCGCTTCTCCAGCCTCTCGATTATGCGGTGGGCCTTGACCTTCCCTATGCCCTCTATGCGGGATATCTCGGCCTGCGTCGCCCTGCCCCCTTCAGCGACCAGCTTGGATATCACCTTCTTCTCGTCCGAAGGCAGCATGCCGAGCATCGCCTGCTCTTGCGACGTTGTCTTCGGCAGCTCGACTTTCCTTTCGAAGTATAGGTAGGATACTCCCACGCCCATGAGGAATCCGCCGATTATGATGAGCGGCAGGTACAGTATGACTTGCTGGAGATATGCCTCATGCTCGCACTGCCCTGCGGCGTTCGTGCATTGCTGGGGCATGTTGGATTGCGCGATTTGCGGCACATAATATACCGCGAGCACAAGGGCGGCGATAAGGATGAGCCCGAGCAAGACCTTCCTGTTTTCCATAGTGGTAATTGCGCATAGGCGGTATATAAACATGACGTTCGGTTTCAGAAAATGAAACCATTGTCGCACCTAAAATTAAGTATGGTTTCAGCAGGAGAGATTGCAGGTGATGCTCATGGAAAAGAGAATCGTGCTTAAAACAAAAGGGATGCACTGCGTGTCCTGCGAGAAGCTGATAGTAGGGGCGGTAAGCGATATCAAGGGCGTGAAACGGGTGAAATCAGACTATAATACGGAAAAGACCGAGATAGTATATGAGGATGGCGAAACCGACCCGCAAGCCCTGAAAACCGCGATCGAGAAAGAGGGATACGAAGTCGGGGGTTCGGTTGAAAGCCCAGCGGAGACACAGTCCAATGGAGGGGAAGGCGGAGGAATCAATTTCGGCACCGCGGCACTTGTGCTCGGAGCGATAACCATACTCCTCGGCCTCTACTTTCTCCTGGGAAAGTCCGTCAGTTTGGATTTCTCTTCGATAAACGAGAACACCGGCATAGTGCTGCTTCTGCTCGTCGGGTTCCTGACCGGATTCCACTGCATCGGAATGTGCGGGGGGTTCGTGCTCGCATATTCCGGGAAGATAAAGAACCCGAAGGACGTGTCGCCGCACCTGATGTACGGGGCTGGGAAGACGATATCATACACCATAATAGGGGCGGTTTTCGGCCTCATCGGGTCGATCATAGCGTTCACACCGGAACTCAGGGGAACGATAGCGCTGATAGCCGGCATGTTCCTCGTGCTCTACGGCATAAACATGCTGAACCTGCTTCCGTTCCTGAGGAAGTTCCAGCTAAGGCTGCCCTCGCTCCTATCGGGCGTCGAATGGGGAGGTAAAGGACCTCTGGTGACCGGCCTCATGAACGGGCTCATGCTCGCGTGCGGGCCTCTGCAGGCTCTATACATATTCGCAGCAGGCACAGGAAGCCCTGTGGCCGGAGCCACTGCCCTGTTCTTCTTCGGGCTGGGAACCATGGTGCCGATGCTTGCGTTCGGCATGGCGTCGCGCTACTTCAGCTCCGCGCTCACGCGCGACGTGGTGAAGTTCTCGGGCGTCCTGGTGGTGGTGATGGGATTGCTGATGGCGAGCAACGGGCTCGCGTTGCTGGGAATAGGGCTGCCGATACTGTCCTCGTCTCCGGCCCAGGTCCAACAGGCGGCCCAAGCGGCAGTCCAGCCCGGGCAGCAGACCGGAACCACGGGGACAGCAAGCAATATTAACATTGGCTCAGACGGTTACCAGGTCATAGACATGAACGTGACCGCCAGAGGCTGGGAGCCGAACAGCTTCGTGCTAAAGAAGGGCGTTCCCGTGAAGTGGAACATCGACGCCCTCGAGCTCAACGGCTGCAATAGCGAGATCTTGGTGCGGGATTACGGGCTTGACATACATCTCAAGCCGGGCCTGCAGACAGTGGAATTCACGCCTACGAATTCCGGGACCGTCGGGTTCACCTGCGGGATGGGCATGATAAGGGGCCAGTTCCTTGTTTATGACGCGCCCTCAGGCGGCGGGACTGCAACCGCGCCTGCAGCGCCCACGATTGCGAAAGGCGGAAGCTGCGGCATGGGCGCGGGCTGCGGATGCGGAGGTTGATGCTTATGAAGAAGACCGCTTTTCCAGTGACCGGAATGCACTGCGCGAGCTGCGCGATCAACATCGAGCGCAGGCTGAAGAAACTGAAGGGCGTGGAGAACGCCAACGTGAATCTCGCGACCGAGAAGGCGACGGTGGAGTACGACGAGGGAAAGGTCGCGCTCGGAGACATGAAACAGGCGATAGAAGGCATAGGCTATGGCGCCGTGATCCCCGATGCGGCTCCAACGAAGGGCCGAAAGGAAGCCGGGGTCGAGCCGTCCGAATTCACGGAAGAAGCAGACAGGGAGAAGCTCGCGAGGGAGAAGGAGATAGGAGAGCTGAAGCAAAGGGTGGTGTGGTCCGCGATTCTCACCGTACCGGTGCTGCTCCTCGCCCTGCCCGAGATGCTCAAGGGCGTGGCCGCGCTGCAGTATCCCGCGTTCTTCGTGAATTACATGGCCTCGCTCCAGTTCTTCCTCACGACTCCGGTCCTCTACCTGAACAGGGACTTCTTCATACGCGGTTTCAAAGGGCTTGCGAGCAGGATGCCGGGCATGGACAGCCTGGTGGCGCTCGGAGTCGGCACCGCATACACCTACAGCGTGCTGGTCGGCTTCGGATTCATAGCTGGCAGCGTGTATTACGAGAGCGCGGCGCTTCTGCTCACATTCATAGTGTTCGGCAAATATCTCGAGGCGGTCGCGAAAGGAAAGACATCCGAGGCGATAAAGCGGCTAATCGGGCTCCAGCCCAAGACGGCGCTGGTCGTGCGCAACGGAAAGGAACAGGAAATCCCGATAAAGGATGTTGTTGTCGGAGACATCATAATCATAAAGCCCGGCGACAAGGTGCCGGTGGACGGAATCGTCACTGAAGGCGAGACCAGCATAGACGAGAGCATGATAACCGGCGAGAGCATACCTGTGCACAAGAAGAAGGGCAGCCTCGTGATCGGGGCTACGATAAATCGAATCGGCTCCTTCAGGTTCCGCGCGACAAAGGTCGGGAGCGACACCATGCTCGCGCAGATAATCAAACTGGTGGAGGACGCGCAGGGAAGCAAGGCGCCGATACAGATGCTGGCGGACCTGGTCGCCGGATATTTCGTGCAGGGGGTCATCCTGCTCGCGCTCATCGCGTTCGGCTATTGGTTCTTCGTGGCAGGGCAGGCGTTCCTGTTCGCGCTCACGATACTGGTGTCCACGCTGATAATCGCGTGCCCGTGCGCCATGGGGCTGGCGACCCCCACGGCGGTCATGATGGGAACCGGGAAAGGGGCCGAGAACGGCGTGCTGTTCAAGAACGCGGAAGCGCTCGAGCTGCTCCACCAGGCGAAGATAATCGTGTTCGACAAGACCGGCACAATCACGAAGGGAGAGGCGGTTGTGACGGATGTGCTCCCGCTGAAGATGGACGAGGGCGAGCTTCTCGGGCTCGCCGCCTCGGCCGAAAAGGGCTCCGAGCACGCGCTCGGGGACGCGGTGGTGAGGAAGGCGAAGGATGCACGGGTGAAGGTCGTGGAGCCCAAGGCGTTCAGGGCGATACCCGGCTACGGGGTGTCTGCGAACGTGGGAAAGGCGCGCGTGCTTGTCGGCAACGCGGCGCTGATGAAAAGGGAGAAGGTTCCGCTTGGCGGCGGGATGGAAGAGAGGATGCACGGGCTCGAGCATGAGGGAAAGACGGTGGTCATAGTGGCTGCGGACGGCAAGGCAGCGGGCCTTATCGCGATAGCGGACACAATGAAGGAGCATTCCAGGGAAGCTATAGCGAAACTCCAGAGGATGGGCTACCAGACAGTGATGATAACCGGAGACAATGAGCGCACTGCCATGGCCATAGCCAAGCAGGCTGGGATAGACCGCGTCTTGGCGCACGTGCTGCCCGAGGACAAGGCGAACGAGGTCAGGACACTGCAGGAAGGGGGCAGGTACAAGGTCGCGTTCGTCGGGGACGGGATAAACGACGCCCCCGCGCTCGCGCAGGCGGACATCGGGATAGCGATAGGCGCCGGCACTGACGTGGCGATAGAGAGCGGCGGCATCGTGCTCGTGAAGAGCGACCTCAGGGACATCGCCATTGCGATAGAGCTCAGCAGGTACACCATGAACAAGATAAAGCAGAACCTGTTCTGGGCTTTCATCTACAACTCGGTCGGCATCCCGGTCGCGATGGGAGTGCTGTTCCCATTCACGGGGTTCCTGCTCAGCCCGGTGATAGCCGGCGCGGCAATGGCGTTCAGCTCGGTCAGCGTGGTCAGCAACAGCCTGCTGATGAGGGGCTGGAAGCCGAAGGGGTAATAAACGGTTTCGTGCATGAGTGATGATTATGGCAAATTTCCAAGACAGCCTAAGGCAGGCTCTCGCGGGCGTGACGCGGAAGCACGTCGCCAGGTTCGCGATCCTGATGCTCCTGCCTTTCCTGACCGGGTTCTGGCTTATTCCGCACACCACGTATATGGCCGGCCAGATGCTCGATGCCCCGAATGCGAACCAGAGCGGCGGCTCTCCGAGCCTGTACTATACGTTCACGCACAGCAGCAGCGACATGGCCCTGCCCCAGCGCGTCAATGCAGTATTCCCGCTGGCGGACTACCTTGATTTCCCGCCCTTCGTCTCGCACAGGGACCCGCTCATATGCTTCCAGGACACCGGAAGCTATGTGATCCTGCCGAACGGCACATCGGTGAGCCCTGATTTTGACTGGGACGTGTATTTCGGGAACAGCACCATACTGGATGTCCCGAAGAATTCGATGAACTGCACCGCCACGAAGACCGGGCAGAACACCACCTACGCGTGGCACGCGAAGCTGGATATCAACCTGAGCGGCCAGAACCTGAGCAACAACATAACGTTCGTCCCGAAAACCACGACCTACCCGGAGTTCGTGATGGATTACGGGCTGCTCCAGGGCCTGGTGATGATACCGGTCTGCTATCTCTTCATCTGGTACCCTGCGGCAGGCATATGGAAGAAGCTGCACAAGGGGCTTGGCGAGCAGTGAATGGGGCTCACATGATGAGGGTGTTCCTTTCCACCCATGTCTCGTAGATCTTCTCGCTTTTCTTGACAGGCAGGGCGATTATCTCGGGCACGCTGTGCGGATGGTTCGCCTTGATGTGCGCCTCCACCCTGGGGTACAGCTTGTCGCGCGTCTTGATGATGAGCAGGAATTCAGCCGCCTCCTCGATTTTCCCCTTCCACCTGTAGATTGATTTTTCAACCGGCAGCACTGACACGCAGGCGGCGAGCTTCTTCTCCACGAGCGATTTAGCGATTTTTTCCGCTGTCTCCTTGTCCGGGCACGTGTTCATGATGAGAATCATGCAAAAAATATCGTTCGCTATCTCTTAAATGCTATCTCCAGCACGTCCCTGTGCTTGAGAACATAATCCGCCCCGAGCGCGCGCTTTGTCCGCACGTCTATGGCCTTGATGAAGTTCTGGGCGAACTTCCCGCGGAAATGTGGTATCTGAAAAAGAATATAAAGGAATGAAGACGACTGAGTTACATGCTACGCGGTGGAAGCGTTAACACTTTTAAAGTGTTGTCGCTGGAGGGTATCAAGCCCGATACAATATGTTCTTGTTTTTATGTCAAAGGAATGGAACTTAAGCCAGTAATCAATCGGATTATTGGTGCAATTTGTAAGGCACAAAAAATTAGTAGGTATAAACTAAACCACGAAATAATAGCACAACTTGGATGCGAACGGTCAACAATCGAAAAGTTTGTATACAAAAAAGATTACTTTCCGGTCTATTTGTTAAACATTCTAATAGAAAAACTTCCTGGGTACAAAAGAGAAGAATATTGTGCTGCCATTCAAAAAGAAACTGAGTTATTTAAGTTTGGGAAAAGTGAGAATTGGGCAAAATTTCCAAAAAGGCTTAACCATGAACTAGCGTGGCTTAGTGGCGCAATAGCTGCAGACGGTTGGATAACTAAAAAGGAATTTGGAAAAGAGAGAATGGGCATCGTGGATCAGAACAAATGCGCGCTGGGGATGGCGGGCAGATATTTTGAAGATGTATTCGGTATTGAGACTTCATTGAAAAAACATAGAACACAAGATTGCTGGATCTTGATTATCGATTGCAAAGCAGTTACCAGATTTTTCGTCGCATTTCTTGGGTTTGGTTACGGACCGAAGGCAAGGACCATCTCCGAACCAGTCATCATAAAAAAATCGCATTATCGACTTGACTTTGCCAAAGGTGTAATGTTATTTGATGGCTCTGTTGAATTGGATGGTACTGTTTCGATAGGAGCCCAGAGCAAAAAACTTATTGATGATTTATACGATATATTCAAAGAATATGGTTTTGAGTTTAGCTATTCAAGACCGAATAGTGAGACGTTTTATATAAGATCACCGTATCTCTCCGAATGTCAAGACAGCAAAAAATGGATATCCTTATTTGGAATCGATACTACGAAAGGAAATCGACTGAATTTTTTAATAAACGGATTGGGTAGAAAACCAAATTCTGAAGAAGAGGTCATCGGAGCTCTAGAAAGATTTGTAAGAAAGAGAGCCATTTCAAAAGTTTCTATTTCTGATGTTTTTAATTTCGCAAAGGCTAAGAAGATATTTACCAAACACCAGATGATGGATGAATTCAAAATATCCTATTCGACGTTTTGGAAATACGCCTTGGTTCTGAGAAGGGCAAAGATTGTGGCGAGAGATAAGAAAGCAGGGAGAGGCATTGCGAGCTATTACATCTTCAATCCGAATATAAATGAGTGGAATGCGCCAATTATGGTTTCTTGAAATGGATTTCAATAACGTCTCTATGCTTCAGCAGATGATCCTTGCCGTATGTCATCCGCGTTATAACATCCGTCGCTCTGATAAAACCGTTTCCCATATCACCATGTAAGGAAAATGCAAAATCCAAAGCAGTCGAACCAGGCGGCAATAACCGAACGTCCGGAAGGACATTTCCGTCCTTATCGGAGAGCTTGCTCACTCCGCCCGGGAAAATCGCGATGTATTTAAGGAAGTCGAACACCGCGGAGTTCAGGCACTTCTGCGCGCCCGTGCCGCCGAATCTGTCCATGAGCGCCTTCATTATCGCCATTGCCTTCTCCTGCTGGGGGTTCAGCTCCTTGAGCACTTTGAAGGTCGCGTCCCCTGGCACATACTCTATGAATCCCGCTTTCGCCGCGTTCTTGAGCGTGATTTCCGCCTCTGCCGAGCACGGGACGATGAAGTAATCCGGGAATTCCTTTTTCAGTTTCATGTAGTTGTCATAGCCGTTGGACAAATCGCACTTGTTCGCGGCGATTATCGTCGGTTTTCCGAGCTCGCGCAGGGTCTTCGCGAGGCTGAAGATCTCCTCTTCGCTCCATTCCCAGAGGGGCTTCTCGCGCAGGCCGAGCTTGTTCAGCACGCGTATGGCGACGTCCTTTGTGAAGCCGAGCCCCGCCATCTGCGTTGCTATCATGTCCTCGTTCTTCTTGTTGAGCTTGGCCTCGCGCTTGAGCTTGTCCCAGTTCCTCTTCAGTATCCCCTCTATCCAGTAATTCAGCTCGTTCTCAAGGAAACGGATGTCGTTGGCAGGGTCATAGCTGCCCATGGCGATCTTTTCCCCGACCTCGTTCGATGAGCCGGACACATCTACTATGTGGATAAGCAAATCAGCCTGCCTGAGGTCGTCAAGAAACTTGTTCCCGAGCCCCTTGCCCTCGTGCGCGCCAGGGACAAGACCTGCCACGTCAAGCAGCTCGACCGGCACGAAGCGCCTGCTGTTCTTGCAGAATCCGGTCCTCGGGTTGCACTGCACGTTGAACTCCTTGTCCACGCATTCGATCTCAACGTAGGCTACGCCGTGGTTCGGCTTGATTGTCGTGAAGGGGCGCGGCGAGCGCTCGACCGGCACTGCGGTGAGCGCCTCGAAGAACGTGCTTTTGCCTGTTGAAGGTTTTCCCACTATACCGATTAGCATACGGCTACCTTTGGGGCGGTTTTTTCTTAATTGTATCTGCCCTGCCGCTGCGATTATATAGTGACAGAGTGATACTAATTCCAACATCTTTTATAAATCTAATGCAACATATCCTAACACATGCCAAAAAGATTCCGCGCCAGCCAGGGCGCTTTATCCATAACAATCAACCTCGCTCCGCGCGAGAGCGACAGGTTTCTCAAATACCTAGCAGCGCTGTTAGCTGACAGCATCATGAAAGGCGAAAAAGCCCGGAAACCGCAGACGTTCACATTGGAAAAGCCGGAAACGAAGACGGCCAGAAAAAGGGCGGCGCACAAGGGGCCCGCGGTTTACCGTTCCAAGGACGTCGATTTCTCGCTCAGGGAGAACAGGGTCAGGGAAACAAAAGCGCTGATAAGGAAAAAGGCGAGGAAAATGCGGGTTTCGCAAAGGGAAGCCGCCACTATGCTCACCCGCAGCGATTTCAGGAAAAACGGCTGCGGCATGCTTGCCCATAAACTGAAAGACTCGCCCTTCCGCGCGGTCGCGGAGGCGGTTCCGGAGTTCGGCATAATGCCGTGGGAGATGAAAACGGTCCCGAAGTCCTTCTGGAAAATGAAGCAGAACAGGAAAGCCGCGACACTGTGGCTGCTCGGACGGGAAGGCAAAGGCGCGCGCGATATCACCAGGCAGGACTTCCTTGACTGCGGCATGGGGAAGATGCTGGCTCCAAAAAACGGAAAAAGCAATTACAACGTACTGGTCGAAGCCGGCAAAGCGTATTCTCCGAAGGAGATAGCGCGGTTCTCGGAAACCGGCGCGTTCATTGAGGGAAAGGCTTACCCCTGGGAGCTGGTGAACACGCCCCACGGATATTTCGGCAGCGCAAAAAACAGGATTCCCGCCACCAGATGGCTGGTCCACACATCAAAAAAGGACCCGAAGGATATCACGTATGAGGATTTCGAGGCGGCGGGCATGCGGCGCCTTGTTGAAAGCGGGGATTACCCACCGAACGACCGGCATGGGAATTCGAGGCACAAGGCAGCCCTCCGCGAAGCGGGCTTCGATGTCTGAGCCGTGATTGTTTTTTCTTAACGTTTTCCCCGAAACGGATCCTCCATCGACCTGAGACCCAATGAGGAGAGGCTGTTCCAGAGCCGAAGCCTCCAGATGCCCTCCTCCCACCCGAGTATGGACAGCCCCGCGTTGCCGAGTGCCAGCGTCCTCCACTTATTCAGCGGCATGCCGAGGAGGCGCATCGCAAGCAGCACGAGCGGGCCATGGTGCGAGATCACGAGGACTTTGGCGTGCTTGTCCTTTGCGATTGTGTTCTCGAAATAACCTGAGACCCTTTCCTGCACTTCGGCTGGCGTCTCTCCGCCCGGCGGCCTCAGGTAGGGGTCGAGATGATACTTTTCGGGATCGGGGATGGAATCCCACGGCTTGCCTTCCAGCTTCCCGTAGTTCCTCTCCCTTAGCTCCTGAGAATATACTACCTCGCAGCCGAGCCCGGCGTACTCCGCGGTCTGCCTTGTTCGCAGCAGGTCCGAGCAATAGGCGATACTTATTCCTTCTTTACCAAGGCGCCTGCTGAGCGCTTTCGCCTGCTCCATGCCAAGCGCTGTGAGCGGCGTGTCGCTCCAGCCTCCGAACGTGTTCCCCTTGTTGGCGTCTGATTCGCCGTGCCTTAGGAGGAAAATCTCGGTGGGCATGCTATCGCTTCCGGCTCTTGGCTTCCATCGAAAGGTAATCCCGGTTAAGCACGGCGTACTCCGCTACGTTCTTCCTTATGCGCTCGATATGCTCCGGCGTCGCCGGTTTCACGACCTTGCACGGAGTCCCGAGCGCGATGGAATTGTCCGGGATTTCCGTTCCCTCGGTCACCACGCTGCCCGCGCCGATTATGCAATTTTTACCTACACGCGAACCGTTGAGAAGGATGGCGCCCATCCCGATGATGGTGTTTGAATCGACTTTCGCCCCGTGGACAATCGCCCCGTGCCCGACAACCACATCGTCCGCGATTTCGGTCCGGTCGTCGCGCGAGACGTGCACCGTGCAGTTGTCCTGGATGCTGACGTTCTTCCCGATCCGGATGGGATTCAGGTCGGCGCGCATGGTGGCGTTGAACCATACGCTCGAGCCCGCGCCAAGCTCAATATCGCCGATTATCTCTGCGCTCGGTGCGATGAAGCAATCCATAGCGATTTTCGGGGATTTGATTTTGTATTTGCGTAATGCCATAGGGTCACCTCTTCCTGCCGGCCTTTTCATCCATTGGCGGATAGCAGCCGGGCATATAATCGACCTTGTATTCCTTGTATATCAATATTGAGTCGTAGCTTTTGATGATATCGCTGAATTTGTCCCGCATCTCCTTCATGGACCTGTGGAAGTATTCGAAATTCGGGACCTCGAGTTCCAGCTCCAGGTCCCAGCTGCCGAACGTGGTCACCATGTTCAGGATGTTCCCGTTATATTTGCAGTACTCGAGAAGCTCTGACATCCTTTTCTGGCTCACGTTCCTCAGGTAGATGAACGACTTGCAGAACTCGTAGTCATAGGCTGCCAGGCCGAAGCTTATCCTGTAGGACAGGATGACGCCCTTCCTTTCGAGCTCCTTGAGGCGGTGATGCACGACCGCAGGGGTCGTTTTCGCCAGCTGCGCTATCCTCGTTGTCGGGAGCCGGGCGTTGTTCGCGATTATGCGGAGGATCTCCCTGTCCGTCTCGTCCAAGCCGATATCCTCGGCCTTGCCTCCGACATCGGCTGATATCGGCTCTTCGTCAGTCGGGTAGAACCAGCGCCGGTTCAGGTTTATGTTATGCTTGGTGATGGTGAGCTCCTTCGCGAGGATGTGGTCCCCGAACCGGCTGATGAATTCCATCTGAAACGACTCGTCGAAGTCGATCGGGTCGCGCGCCCATACCGCCACGAGCATGTCCCACCTGCCGGAGGAGAAGCACGACCAGGCGTACCTGGGATGGGCGTAGAGGTACTCGATCATCCTGCGCTCCGCATCCTCGGTGGTGTTCTGGAGCTGGATGTACATCTTGAATAGGTGGTAGCCGAACTTCCCGGTGTTGATTATGGTGTAGAACTTGGAGATATAGCCCCCTTTCATCAGCCTTCGGATGCGGTAGTGCAGCGATTCCTTGCTTATGCCGGCTTTTTTCGCTATGACGCTGAGCGGCGCGCGGGAGTTGCGGTCCAGATGGTAGAGGATCTTGCGGTCGGTCTTGTCCAGCTCCTTCATATTTTTAATATATAATCATAAATTTATAAATATTTCTTATTTTGTTAAAAAATATAGCAAATTAATTTAAGTATATCAGAGTTGTAGTATAGGTTTATGAGTGTTTACAAATCGATTGGGGCCGATGGCGTTCCACAAGAACGGCGGAGAATCGCCGGAGCGGGTGTGCTGCTGGAGACGGACGCGGGCAGGAGGCGCGCATGGGAATGCCCGAAAAACGGCCGCGTGGTCCTGCTGAAGCCTCCGCTCTACACCTGCCAGACCTTCAGCCCCATCCGCTCAGCCCAGCCACTGGGGATATGGCAGCTTGGCAGTTACTTGAGGGCGAGAGGGCATGATGTGAGGGTCATAGACTGCGTGATCGAGGGCTGGGAGAATAAGGCTTATCTGGAGAATGGGAAGCCCTACGATTTCGCGAGAGCCGTAAAGGAGAGGGTCGGGACCCTGAAGGCAGCGGGGCCCGAGGCTGTCCTCGCCAGGTACCCGGTCACTGATCCGGAGGGGAGGATAAGCCGGACGCTGATCCGGACGGGCCTCCCTGAGGACGGGGTGGTGGAGCGGATGCGCGACATGGACCCCGGATGGATAGGGATATCGATAATCGCATCATGCGAGCACCGGAGCGCGATCGACCTCGCGAAAAGGCTCAGGAGGGAGTTCCCGGATGCGGTCATGGTCGCGGGGGGGCAGCACGCGACCGATATGGCCGGGACCGTTCTCGCCGATTCTGAAGGGGCGATCGACATCGTGGTCAAGGGGAAGGGGGAGCCGACTTTCGAGGCGCTCCTGAAAGGGGAGAGGCCGGAGAGGGGCATCGCTTATATGGATAGGGGCTGCCTCGTGGAGCAGGACGACGCCCCCCTCACACCGCTCGGCATTTTGCCGCCTCTGGATCCAGGATTGCTCGCGCACATAAACTACCCTCTCCCCGCGCCCCATTCATACGGGACAGGAGGGAGGAGATATACGGACTTCATGACTTCCTTCGGGTGCCACTGCAAGTGCGATTTCTGCAGGGCTCCGGCGGCGAACGAGACGTATAGGCATTTCGCGCTCCCGC
>Ga0209777_10004584_pt1 | contig 16259 bp, 20 predicted proteins | sample FrelakmetHBP12HB_FD_187147 | JGI IMG/M metagenome (GOLD analysis project Ga0209777, IMG submission 187147) | Freshwater lake sediment microbial communities from the University of Notre Dame, USA, for methane emissions studies -HBP12 HB (SPAdes)... | ecosystem: Environmental > Aquatic >...
AGAATGTCTCGACAAGCTTTGTCTCTTCAACAATCTGCAGGACAATGCGATTGCGATCCCATTCGATGATGTGCCCATCAGATGTTCGGACGGAGGGGAGTACGGGAACCGTGATTCCCTCAAAAGTAAGTTGCTTGGTCTCCCGGTGCGCCATTATTCACCTGATATAAGCTTTGATAGGTGCTCTCCATCCAGTTTGCCTGCGGGAAAAAGATCCACAGAAGTGTAGAAATCAGAGTCTTTCTGTAAAACTGGGGCTTCATTTACAAAAACCCCATTCATCCGCAGCTCCGTGAGGGATTCCGCGGTTGAAAGATCACGCTCAAAATATTTATAACCGCTCTTCGTCAGAAATTCCTTTAAATTGTCACAATTCGGGCAATATTCAAGCGTATATACAATTAATTGCGATTTTTTCGGCACAAAAAACACCCTCACACAGTCATCTATTCAATAGGATTTTTGGAGATAAAAAAATCATGGTTTGTACATTCTTCCTAGTACCTCAGGTAAGCGATTATCATTAGTAGTGGTATGAAATAATAGTACCGTAATGGTAAGGGCATTTGTAGCACTCGAACTTTCAAAAGACATCCAGGATCAACTCGCTTTAGTGCAGGAGACAATCCGCGGGTGCCGGGCTCGACTTACGTTTGTGGATCCAAAAAATATTCACATAACAACAAAATTTCTCGGTGAAGTGGATGAAAAAACACTCCGGAAAGTTATGGATGCACTCAAGTCTATCACATTTTCTTCATTTCCCGTTACAGCTGGCACAGTTACGGTGAACAATCCAAAACGACCGCACACGGTCTGGTGTGCAATCGATGATACCGGACAGGGTGAGCGTTTATTCCATCTTATCGAGGATGCACTTATGCCGCTCGGGTTTGAACGTGATACGCGCCGCTTCACGCCCCATGCGACACTGGCGCGGGTTAAATCACCACATCCATCCCTGTTTTCCGCACTTAACAACTTGAAAGATAACTCCTATGGCAGTTGCACGATCTGCGGTATAAGGTTAAAAAAGAGTACACTCCTGCCTCAAGGACCGGTCTATGAAGACCTGCTGGAGGTGAAATGGTGAACCGTTTACCAATTGAAGTGAATGTATTAATGGGTCTCCGTCCGACCGATCAGGAACGCGAACATGTCTGCGGTCTGGCAAAGCGCCTGCTTGATGTAATCGCCCAAAGCGGGAAAGCGGAGGGGATGGTCGTGGGCTCTGTTGCACGACATACATGGGTTCGCGGAGACCGGGATCTCGATGTATTCATGCTCTTTGACCCGGGGTTGTCCCGCGAGGAACTCGAAACGGAAGGGCTTGCACTCGCGCGGAGCATTGCAACCTTGTTCACCGACCGGTTCCATGAAAAGTATGCCGAGCATCCGTACATCAATGCAACTATCGATGACGTGGATGTGGATCTTGTTCCCTGTTATAACGTGGACAGCGCCACACGGATCCTGAGTGCCGTGGACCGCACCCCGTTTCACACACGCTACATTACCGATAAGATCAATGGTCTAATCGATGATGTGCTGCTCCTCAAACAATTCACAAAAGCTGGCGGTATCTATGGTTCAGACCAGATGACGGAAGGATTTTCAGGGTATCTCTGCGAGCTCCTTGTGCTCCATTACGGTGGATTTACTCCACTCATCCAGGAAGCGGCTTCCTGGCGGCCCGGGATTGTTATTGATATTGAGAACCATGCAGCAAAAAAATTCGAGGAACCATTGGTCGTAATCGACCCGGTCGATCCGAAACGTAATGTTGCAGCAGCAGTATCCCTGGATCGCATGGCAGGGTTTGTCGAGCTGGCGAGGGGGTATGGTGAAAAACCCGTAACTGAATTCTTTTTGCACCCGATGGAACGCTGCATCCTGAAAAAAGAACTGGCCGCACGTATCGCTCAACGCAGGACATTTGTTTTTGCTGTCACCTTTGCGACACCCCAGTACATCCCGGAGATTGTTGTGCCGCAGCTCAAGCGCAGCGTTTCAGCAATCAGGGAGCTGCTGGAGCGAAACGGTTTTGCCGTCCATCACGCTTCCTATGATATGCAATCAGAGGAATGCATGATCCTTCTTGAGCTCCTTGTGGGGGAACTTCCGGCAATACGCCGGCATATGGGGCCGCCACTCTGGAACCACGTAAATGCAGATAAATTCCGGGAAAAACACCGTGCGGAACATCAGTCTCAGCCATACATTGAAGACGGGCGGTACGTGATGGAGGTGCCCAGGGAATACCAGACTGCAAAAAGCCTGCTGTCTTCAGATGCTCTCATTAGTGTGAGTCTGGGAAAACACGTGCGACAGTCGCTGGAACTGGGGTGGACTCTTCATGAGGGCCCGGAATGCTGGAAGGAGGAGTTTGCACCGTTCATCGCGGAATTCTTTGACCAGTGCTCACCACTGACCCGGATACAGCGGGAAAAATAAAAACAGATATCCAGCGGACTGTTATGCAGTTGGTGGTCAGACTCTTCTGCCCTATCTGTATGAGAGGTTTAAAAAAATTATTTTTTGGAATTTTTCTTGATTTTTGCCAAAGCCAGTTTCTCAATGGCCGCAGTATCAACTCCGGTGCTGATATCGAGTTTCCGGTTCTGCACTGCACTGGACACGAATCCTTTTCCTGTTGGGGTTCGGACAATAAGTGTTGTTGATCCGGGGAGGCTCCCTATCGCACCTGCAGAGATATCAGAAAATATTGCAGTGAGATCCGTGCAGAAATGGCAGCCTTTTCGGATGCAGGTTTCCAGTTCTGCAAGTGGTACTATCGTAGTACTGCCATCCTGCTTTAAAACCTCGAGTTTTCCTTTTACATTGAGTTTTTTAATCTCGTGGGGTTCAAGTTTGTAGTGGGTTTTGAGTTTTCCCAAAATGAGCGCATTATAATCAAACGTCTCCGTGCAGAAAAGACCGATCACGAGACGGATAGCTTTCCCATACGGTTTTAACAGATCATTATCACTTTCCCGCATTCGTGCTACTGCCTGAACAGCACAGGGAACACCGATAACTGCGATCCGTTTGTACTTGTGTTCGACTACTGCATACTTGAGGGCAGCAAGGAGCGGTACCCACCAGCTATACCGGCTGCCAGCCTGCTGAATGAGCACATCGGTTTTTGTAATAATTACTGATGAGGGTTTGAGCGTCCACCTATCTTCGGTAACCGTAACAATTGCATCGATGAAACCTTCGTCAAGCGCGTTTGCAAGAATTGCCGTGACTGCTCCACCGCTCTGTTTGTACGGGACTTCAAATGTTGCTTTTGCGGTCAAAAGTTCGAGGTATGTACCGAGTGTATCAGCGGGTTGATCACCAGTTCGGGGGCAAACAGAATAACACGCCCCGCAGCTGACACTATCCGTTGCCTGCTTGCAGTATGCATTACACCTAGGACTTACGACCATCTCACCTTCATCGAATGAGAGGGAGTCTGCCGGGCAGACTGCAACACATGCTCCACAACCCGAGCACCTGCCAGTATCCCAGACCTCACATTTCAAATCGAGATAACTTTTAACTGCCATCACTCTTCACTCCCAGGTATACTTATTTGCAAATGGTCGTGCACTCGCGGGCGAAATCCGAGTATATTCCGAGCTTATCAGCGCTTTTGCATCGATACCAAACACCTGTGCGAAATCCTCGATGATCGGTTTGATCATCAGCTTTTGCTCATCTGTAGCCGGTGTCTGTTTTGCGCCAACACCAAGAGTATTAGTATCCACCGGACCCCGGATATAAATCTCACCACCATGGATACCACTTCCGACACCCCGCTCTTCAATAGGAGGGATCCCGGTTAAACCAAGCACGATAAGAAGACCCCCGGCCATATATTCACCCAGAAATGCCCGTGCTGCTCCACCGACAACAAGGATTGGACGCTTATCAGTGTACTGCTTCATGTGGATGCCCCCACGGTACCCGATGTTATCCCTCACATACACTCTGCCTCCACGCATACTATGAGCGACTGCATCACCAGCACTACCATGAATAATAATCTTCCCCTTGTCCATGGTATTTCCCGGTGCATGGTCAGCATTCCCGTGAACGATAATCGTCGGGCCGCTCATGAACATGGCAAGGTCCCCGCCAGGAACTCCGTTGACCGTGAGCGTAACTCCCTCACCCCTGATCCCATCACCAATGAATCGCTGCCCGAGAACGTTATCTATCACGATCTCCTTTACCCCGTCAGCGATTGCCGCACGAATTTGCTGGTTGAGGGGTGTGTAATGAAGCTCTTTTGCATCAATCTTGACCGATGTCATCATTATGCCCCCACCGTTTTCACGTCAAGTACTTTTAAGAGTCCTTCGTCCAGCATGTAACCCCGGAGACGGTCGCGGTTCCCCCGCAGGCTCTCTATACTATTGATACCCGCAGCGCCCATCAGTTCGGCAATCTCGAGAGTCCAGCCACGGATCAGGTTCTCTACATGCACAGATTCGACTTCGGGATCCAGCCTCTTTGTGAGTTCAGGTTTCTGGGTTGCGATGCCCCATGCACACTGCCCGCGGTAACAAGTACCGCAGACACGGCATCCCATGGCAACCAGTGCGGAAGTACCGATATACACGGCATCGGCACCGAGACAGATGATCTTTACCACATCCGCACTTTCGCGGATCCCGCCACTTGCGATAATTGAAACCTCGTTTCTGATTCCCTGCTGGCGAAGTTTGGCGTCCACGCTCGCGACTGCTGCTTCTATGGGTATTCCGACATGATCTCGGAACACCCGCGGGGCTGCACCGGTACCACCGCGGAATCCGTCGATTACAACCGCATCAGCAGAAGAACGTGCGATACCCGCTGCGATTGCAGCAGAGTTGTGCACAGCTGCGATTTTCACAAAAACGGGTTTCTTCCACTCGGTCGCTTCCTTTAAACCTCGAACGAGCTGCTTGAGGTCTTCGATACTATAGATGTCGTGATGGGGCGCTGGACTGATGGCATCACTCCCTTCCGGGATCATACGTGTATACGATACATCAGCACACACTTTCTCACCAGGTAGGTGCCCGCCAATCCCCGGCTTTGCGCCCTGCCCGATCTTGATCTCAATGGCAGCACCGCGTTCGAGATAATTAATATCCACACCGAATCGCCCGCTTGCAACCTGAACAATCATATTTTTCTGGTACGGGTAGAGCGATTCGTGGAGTCCGCCTTCACCTGTCCCCATAAAAGTACCGATCCGGCTCACTGCTTTTGCAAGTGCGGTCTGGGCGTTTAAGCTGATTGCACCATAGCTCATATGCCCGACCATGATCGGTGTCTCGATCTGGAGGTTGGGAGAAAGTTTTGTTAAGAGCTCTACTTCACCATTTGCTGATTCTTTAATGGATAGTGATGAGGGTTTTTTGCCAAGGTATGTCCGCATCTCCATGGGTTCGCGAAGCGGGTCGATACTCGGGTTGGTCACCTGACAGGCGTCAAGCACAAGCCGGTCGAAGATGATGGGATAGGGAAGTGCATTGCCCATACCGGCAAGGATGATCTTGCCTGTTTTTGCCTGGTTGAAGATGTTCTCACGGACCTCACGCGTCCAGACAGGGTGACTCCGGTAATCTGTAGGTTTCTCGTAAATACTGATGGCATCCCGTGGGCAAAATGCGGTGCAGCGATGGCAGGCAACGCAGTTGCGGGAGTTCACCCGGATCAAATCATTATCCTTACGGAAGACCCCATACGAACAGTTTTCAACGCAGCGTCCGCAGAGCATGCACTGTTCGGGATCGATATCCACCTTGAACCGGAGGGGGATACTGCCAATGGTCATGCAATGACCCTCCCGATCACAGGTTCACCAGCTTTTGGCATAGTGATAGTATCAACATCCGGTTCCATCCGCCGGATTGCTGCTTCCTCGCTGGAGATATAGAGCCGGTCTCCGTGTTCACCGGTTACGAGCGGGCGCAGCTTGATCCTGTCAGTAAAGCCCACCAGCGTATTTTCGTTTGCGACACAGATTGCAAAAGGGCCATTCATCAGCGCGGAACCATACGCAAGACGAATCGCCCGGTTGAGTTCCTGCTCTTTTTCCGGCATCCGGTCAATATCTTCCCAGAAGGGGGGTGCAAATGCCCGCACCGCCATCTTTTCTGATAGCCCGTGTTTTCGTATTAATAAATCAACAAGATAGGCTACCACTTCTGTGTCAGTATACATGGTACATTTATACCCATAGCTTTCAATGTAGCGCCGGTTGGTACCGTAGGAGGTTATTTCACCGTTATGGACAACACTCCAGTTCAGGAGGTTGAAAGGATGTGCGCCCCCCCACCAGCCAGGTGTATTTGTCGGGTACCGGTTATGGGCAAGCCAGAGATACCCTTTATAGTCCTGAATACGGTAGAAATTTGCAACGTCCTCAGGCCAGCCTGCAGCTTTGAATACGCCCAGATTTTTACCGGAAGAGAAGATGAGAGTACCATTCTTTTCTGCGTTGACTTTCATGACAAGGTGTGTAACAATGTCTTCATCGGGTGTGGTACTTTTCGGCATCAGGCTCCTGTCAGGACGGAAAAAATAACGCCATGGTGTATGAACTTTCCGGATATTGGGCTGTTCATACGTTTTAATCTGTTCATCATGGACGATGGTTCCCCATTTCTCCAGCAGGGTATCCAGTGCAGCCTTGTTTTCGCGGATATTGTCAAAAAAAACATGCAGCGCGAAGTAATCCTTATATTCAGGATAGATTCCGTACGCTACGTACCCGGCCCCTTCACCACTCCCCCGCTCATTCATCATGGAGAGTGCTTCTTTGATTTTCGCACCATCCACGCTCTTGCGGCGCTTGTCAATCACACCTATAATACCACACATATTATCACAATGCAGAATGATGTTGTACTGATGAACATATGTTCATTACATAATGAACATTCGTTCAATCAGATTGGTTGAATAAGTATAAATATAAATGGGTGGAACATGTCTTCCAATATGTCAGCAGATGTAACCAAACTCTTAAAAAAAATCGAGGCGGACAAAATAAAATTTATCCGCTTGCAGTTCACTGACATCCAGGGTCAGCCGAAAAATGTATCGATCCCGGTTATTCAGGCAGAGAAAGCACTGACTGAGGGTATCTGGTTCGATGGGTCATCTGTCGAAGGATTTGCCCGCATCGAAGAGTCCGACATGATGCTCAAACCGGACCCGACAACGTATGCGGTCCTTCCCTGGAGACCCCAGGAAGGAAAGGTTGCCCGGTTCATCTGTGATGTCCAGACGTACGGTAATAAGCCATTCGATGGCGATCCCCGTTTTATCCTGCGGAAGACCATTGCCGAAGCGGTCAAGATGGGTTTTACATTTAACACGGGACCAGAACTCGAATTTTTCCTGTTTAAAATGTATGAGGGTATTCCGACAACAGAATTCGAAGATCACGGGGGATATTTCGATCTCGCCCCTACAGACTCTGCAGAGGACGTCAGACGTGATGTTGTCCTTGCGTTGAGTGATATGGGATTTGAAATTGAAGCATCTCACCACGAAGTCGCGGACAGTCAGCATGAAATAGATTTCAAATATGGTGATGCCCTTATCACTGCGGACCGTGTGATTACCTTCAAGTTTGCAACTAAGTCGATTGCTCTCCAGTACGGCTTACATGCGAGCTTCATGGCAAAACCCATCGCCGGCATCAATGGCAGTGGTATGCACACGCATGGGTCACTGGCAAAGAATGGTAAGAATGCTTTCTTCGATCCCAATGGTGAGAATCAGCTCTCCGACACCGCAATGTATTACATCGGGGGTATCCTGAAGCACGCAAAGGCAATCACGCGAGTAGCAAATCCTACCATTAACTCTTATAAGCGGCTCGTCCCCGGTTACGAAGCCCCCTGCTATATTTCCTGGAGTGCAGCCAATCGTTCAGCACTGATTCGTGTACCGGCAGCCCGCGGCAACAGCACCCGTGCTGAGTTCCGCAGCCCGGATCCGATGTGCAACCCTTATCTCACGTTTGCCTGCATGCTTGCAGCAGGACTGGACGGTATCAGGAACAAGGTTATGCCTCCTGAAAGCACGAACACAAATATCTATCATCTCGATGAGAAAGCCCGGAAGAGACTCCATATCGACATGCTTCCTGGCAGCCTTATGGAGTCCAACGTGGCACTCCTTAAAGATGATGTACTTTGCAAGACCCTTGGCGACCATGTGGTCACGAACCTTTCAAGTATAGCACAGATGGAAACCGATTCCTTCCGGCTTGCGGTTCACCAGTGGGAGCTTGACAGGTACCTGGCAACATACTAATTAAAATTTTTAAGAATTTTATTGGCAAGGTTCAGACTTGTAATCCGGTAACTGACTGTCGATCGTTCTCTATACGGGATAAAAAGTGTACAGGGTGGGATGACCGCTGGTTGGACTTAATAGAGGTAAATCGGTACGGTATAATCCCCTGTAACAGATTAAGCCTTCAAAAATTTCGGATGGTTTCTGGAGAAGGAGCGGTCGCCCGTATACAAAAAAAGCTATCAAAGGTGAAAGACATGGCTTTGGATACCGGTGTTACAACCTGGCTTATAGTCTCGGCAATGCTTGTGATGCTGATGACCCCGGGCGTCGGTTATTTTATGGCGGATTAGTAAGAAAGAGGAATTTTATTTCGATGATTGCCCTCTCGTTTGTGATTCTTGCTCTTGTGAGTACCCACTGGGTTTTGATAGGGTATTTACTCGCATTCGGTCCTGATATCGATGGAATTATTGGCAATCTGAATTTTCTGGGACTCAATGGAGTCAGTGCGGATGAGGGGTCCGTGACATACCTTCCACTTTTATTTATGGCATTCCAGCTCTTTTTGCTTCCGTGACGGTAACAATTGTTACTTCAGCGGTGGCCGAGCGTATCAAGTTCTCATCATTTATTGTTTTTGTTGTTGTATGGCTTACTCTCGTATACTGTCCGCTTGCACACTGGGGACGGGGTGGGGGAGGGGCATCACAACTGGGTCTTATTGATTTTGCCGGAGGAACGGTAGTTGAGATCTGTTCGGGTTTTGCGGCTCTTGCACTTGCATTGGTAATTAAAAACCGGGCCGGATATGGTGAGTATGCCTTTGAACCCCACAACATCCCGATGGCGCTTATCGGAGCAGCTCTTTTGTGGTTTGGCTGGTTTGGTTTCAATGCAGGAAGTGCACTTGCAGTAAACGGTGTCACAGCAACAGCATTCATCACTACAAATACTGCTGCAGCGGCTGGTGCCCTGACATGGTGTTTGCTAGCTGGTATCACGGCAAACCCAGTTCACTGGGAATGTTGAGCGGGGCAATTGCGGTGATGGTTGTGATAACACCGGCAGCCGGTTTTGTCAGCCCACTGGTCTCAATTCTTATTGGAGCTGTTGCCGGAGTTCTCTGTTATGGCATAATGCTCCTCCGGGTCAGGAAAAAATGTGATGAGAGCCTTGATGCATGGGCCATACATGGTATGGGGGGTCTCTGGGGTACTCTGGCAACAGGAATTTTGCTGCTGCGGCTATTGGGGGATTTTCAGGTTTGATTGAAGGTAACGCTCACCAGTTTATGGTGAATACTATTTGTGCTGTTGCGGCTATGGTGTTTGCTTTTGTAATGACATACAGTATCGCGTTTGTTATCGATCATACCTTAGGGATGCGAGTCGAAGGTGAAGAGTATGTTGGCCTAGATATCTGCAGCATGGTGAGCGCGCCTGAGATTTTTTTTTACAAAAAATATTTTTTTTTGCATAATCTCAATTGATTCCCTTCTGTAAAGCATGCGAAAGGATATTGGATCAATAGTTAATTTTTTAAGTATAGGAATACAATTTCCTTCCAATAAAACATCTTAAACATCCAAAAATCACCCGGAAGATTACCACAAACCAGGGTTCGATTTCCCGGACTTTCCATCCGGCATTGGGATCTGGAAACGGTCTCTGTTGACTGATTTGGATGTAATGCAAAGGCATTCTGATCCAAAAAGTCAAATGCATCGCGATTCCCAATGCAGATCTGACAAAATTAGGTGAAATGAATGGCAATAGATTCTGGAGCAACTGCATGGATCCTCGCCGCAACGGCGCTCGTCATGATCATGACGCCGGGGGTAGGATTCTTCTATGGCGGATTGGTGCGCAGGAAAAATTTCATATCAATGATTACCCTGTCGTTCGTCGCCTTCGCACTGGTGAGTATCCAGTGGGTACTGATTGGGTACTCACTGGCATTTGGCCAGGATATTGGGGGATTTATCGGCAACCTGCAATATCTTGGCCTGAATAACGTGGGAATGGAACCCGGATCCTACAGTGCCGCAATCCCCGGATTACTGTATATGGTGTTCCAGCTCGTTTTTGCTACGGTAACGATGGCAATTGTGACTTCGGGTTTTGCAGAGCGCATTAAATTCAGTGCATATCTCGTATTTGCACTTCTCTGGACCACGATCGTGTACGATCCACTCGCCCACTGGGTATGGGGTGGCGGCTGGGCAGCGCAGTTCGGTGCCATCGATTTCGCAGGAGGAACGGTTGTACATATCAGTTCCGGATTTGCAGCCCTTGCACTTGCGCTTGTTATCGGAAAACGCGTTGGCTTTGGCAAGTATGCAATGGAGCCCCATAACATCCCATTGACCATCCTTGGTGCTGCACTCCTCTGGTTCGGCTGGTTCGGGTTTAACGCGGGCAGTGCACTCGGGGCAAATGGTCTTGCAGCCCAGGCTTTTGTAACAACAAACACTGCAGCGGCAGCAGGTGCGATGGCATGGCTTCTGATAAGCTGGCTTCACGGAAAACCGAGTTCTCTCGGGTTTGTCAGCGGAGCAGTGGCCGGGCTTGTTGCAATCACACCCGGAGCAGGGTATGTGACTCCCATGGCAGCCCTGGTAATTGGCGCAATTGGTGGTGCTCTCTGTTATGGAATGCTGCTCTTCCGTATCAGGAAAGGTCTTGATGAAAGCCTGGATGCGTGGGCGATTCACGGCATGGGAGGTCTCTTTGGAGCTCTCGCAACCGGAATCTTTGCTGTTGCAGCAGTGAATGGCGCATCAGGATTGCTTGAGGGAAATGTCCACCAGTTCGTTGCAAATGCAGTCGGTGCATTCGCAGCACTCATCTACGCGTTTGTCGTAACCTATGTCCTTGCAGTGATAATTGACAAAACTATCGGTCTGCGGGTCACTGAGGAAGAAGAGTATGTCGGCCTTGACATCTCCCAACATGGGGAGCGGTGTTAATCTGGGGGGATAATCATGAAAATGGTAAAAGCAATTATCAAACCTGAACGTTTTGAATTCGTGAAAAAAGCCCTTGAAGATGAAGGGTTCATCGGAATGACAATATCGGAAGTTAAAGGCAGAGGTGAACAGAAGGGTATTACACTCCAGTATCGTGGCGGACTGATGACCGTTGATTTCCTGCCAAAAATTCAGTTGGAGATTGTAGTCAGGGATACTGATGTCGATAACCTTGTTACAACAATTACTGGAGCGGCCCGTACAGGAAAAATCGGGGATGGCAAAATATTCATTATACCTGTAGAAACCTCTATCAGGATTCGCACAGGAGAGATGGAGACCTGAGAATTGCAAAAAAACCAACGCCTCCCTATCATTTTTTTCTGCTCAGTATGACCTGATTCTCACGAATTGCCTGAGGGAAGGTTATTCAAGTATACGATAAAGTCGATGAACGCTGAGACATATTTACGACCTGCTTCAATATTATTTACATTATAGTTCCTCTTTTTCATGACAGGGAAAAAACATTGTCTTACATCGCCTGTAGGAGTATTTGAGATAACACCAATTCTTTCCTCGAAATTGCCGGTCTCAATCGCTTTCTCTACCCTCAGAACAATCGGTTTCTCATCAGGTACTTCGGATTTCATGACAAGATAATGCGGCCACGAATAGGTGTACTGGAGCCGGTTCACAGTCTCGAAATACCAGCCAATAGCACGGTTCTGCATATTCTTTCGGGAGCTGTACTCACAGCATCTCTAAAAAGCTTTTCAGTTATTCTCTGATTCTTCCGGAACCCAGATCAGAATGTAATCGGCATTGTCAGTCTCCAGTGCAATCTTTGCTGCTTTCATAACCGGCCCGTTTCCTGCATCATTATGGAACACCATAATCCTGCACTCTTTCTCTGCCTGTTTCCGGTGCAAATATTCCCTTACGGAGGTTTGCCTGATATACTGTTCTTCCCGCCGCCCCTTTCCGGATTTTATTTTAAAATCATCGTCAGGGTGAATTTTTTTTATTTTGACACTGCTTCTCTAAAAAAAAGTATTAAATGTCGTACAATATGCGTAATTTCTGTTCAACGTGCGGAGAAATAGGATAATGTCCCGGTAAGGTGAAAGATCCGGTATCCCGTCTGACTGATTCCTCAATATCCTCATCACTGATCCCATGTTTCTGGTGATCCACCAGTTCATGGAAAAACACCTTGCCCCCGCCGTGCACAATCCTGCACAGGCAGCAGCGCTCATCACCGGCTCTGATGTAGTAATAGGAAGAGCCAATCATGGATTTGTGATAGTCCTGCAACTGTTCCAGGATAAGCTCGTATTCAGGTTCCGATTCATCCGGCATAAAATATTGTGGCAGTGGAGCCATGCCGGTTATTTTTTTTACTTTTGGCATATCTCTAATACCCCCTCGATTTTTCTCCCCTTGCCATGTACAATGTTCACACAACTAAGGTACGAAGGCAATATCTTTCGTAGGTATATATATTTTTTTATTGTGAGACTGTTGTTTGAACATAAAAGTCAAAGTAGATTGTTATTTACAATGGTGGCTGAAATTCTATACTGTAATCATGATCCCGTGGCTCTCAGCAAATTTTAAAAATTTTAAACCCAACGCGACCATTGCCCTTAACGCCACGCGTCACATGAACAAGATCGAGCGAAAAAAACTTTTCTCCCCGGATATCGAACCGATGCGAACTGCGGAAGGCAGGTGGTTCGAAGCTATTGTCTATGAGATGTTTCTGGATATCTCAAAGAAATCAAGCCGGATAAAATACCTTGCACGTAAAGGTGCGGATGCCCCAAGGAAACGGGAAGATGTTAAGCTAGGACAGAACGGTCTTTTTTATTCGAAATATGGCGATATTACGATCCGGGGTAACGGGCAGGACCTTGCGGAATTTGATATGCTGCTCGTCGATTCGGATAACCATGTTGCATTCGCCGAAGTGGTGACATCCCCTTCAGATTTAAAGGAGTTTGAACAGGAAATCGCGTTCAAGAAAAGACTCATCGGGTACCTTTACGACCAGAAGATCACTCCTTTTCTTCTTGTTTCATCCTTTGACCTTTCCAACTATTCTGTTGTTAAGAGGCTTGCAAAGGATAAGGCGAACGCAATTATACATACGACTTCATGCGAGGAAATAAAGTCAATTCTCAAGCATTATCGTCCACGGATTCTGTACAACAACCCGGAAAATCACCCCAACCTGATCCCGGCAACAGATTTCCCGATGAAACATCCGTTTGACTACAAGCGGTACCATGATGAAGTGCGCACCCAGATCTTCAGTGAGATTGGAAAAGGTGGTGAACGAAAACTTCCGAAGATAACCAGCGAGACCGGACAGCTCGTAAAAAAAGTTCTCTACGGCGGATTGTTCCCTCAGTCTGTCAAATTGCTGTGCGATACCTACGGTTTGATGGTAAAAAGCAGGAAGATTGAGTTTGAGGATTTTTCAAAGTATTATTCCAAGGCAATCATCGCGACAGATCTTCCCCATTATGAACTGATAATCTACCTTCGTTCACGACAGAAAAAAGAGTACCACAAAATGATCCAGGCGAAGGATGGGCATTTCAAATTTGAACGACCAACCCCGCCAAAAGTAGGTTTTTTCCTCTGGCTTGAAGCCATCCAACCGAGTCTTGGAATACAGATTACCCATCAGTTGCTGGAATCATTTACCCTAACCGGGCAGCCAAAGAACTAAACCGGTTTTTTTATTAAAAAAATATCGGGGATTGTTCCCCGAAACAGGCGTATAGATCCTTTCACTATGTTCAATCGAGCAGGGCACCCATTGCCTCATCGTAACGGGCACCCATGACATAATCGATGCCTGACACTTCTGCGGCTTCCGGTGTGAGTGCCATCAGGTCGTCACGGCCCATGGTCGAGAGCCGGAAGTTCCTGCTGCCCGCCATAATCTGCTGGAGACCGGTTTTGAACTTCTGGGTGTACGTGTAGATACCGACTGCACCCAAGGGGATATCCTTCATGCGTGCGCCGTACTTTTCCTTGAGCTCTTCATAACAGACAAAGATCTCCTCGATGTTGTTGCCATACTTCGAAACAGTCTTGGGAAGATCGCCTTCTTTGATCCACTTCTCAATATTCTTGCCAACCATGCCGGGTATCATGAGTCCCCTGCCCATGCAGACAGCCTTGAAATACGGGGTGCCCATTGCCAGTGCCTTGAATACGCCAGGTTCATCCGAGAACCCACCTGCCATCGCAAGGTCTGGTACCCGGAAGCCTTTCTTGTCCAGCTTGCAGGCGAATTCGTAGGCGAGTGACTGCAGGTAGAACGTAGGAATACCCCATTCGTTCATCATCGGCCACGGGCTCATACCGGTTCCGCCCGGTGCACCATCGATAGTGAGCAGGTCGATCTTTGCTTCGGAACTGTACCGGAGGGCCATTGCCAGTTCAACCATGGAGTACGCACCGGTCTTTAAGGTGACCCGCTTGAAACCGATGTCACGCAGCCGGTCAACCTCTTCTAAGAATCCTTCTTTGGTGACAAAACCCAGCCGGGAGTGGCGTTCGAATTCCTTGATCGCCCCTGCTTTGAAAGCCATCTGGTTCTCTTTGACTGTTGGGTCGGGCAGTACGATATAGCCCCGTTTCTTAAGCTCGATTGCACGCTCAAGGGACTTGACCTTGATCTCACCCCCAATGCACTTGGCACCCTGCCCCCACTTAAGCTCGATCGTGTCCAGGTTGTGTTTGCTCGCGACATACTCCGCGGTTCCAAGCCGGGTGTCTTCGACATTCATCTGGACGAGTATTTCTCCATAGCCATCATAGAATTTCTTATAGACGTTAATGCGTCGATCCATCTCGGGAGAATCGATAACCTTACCCTTGGCATCGCGTTTCAGGCCCGGATCAATACCGCAGACATTTTCTCCACAGACGCACGTGATGCCGGAAATTGCTGCACCGATAGCAAAGTGTTCCCAGTTCACCCGTGCAATTTCGGTTGATCCAAGCGCACCCGTGAAGATTGGCAGGCGCATCCTGACTTTTTTGTCCCAGCCATACTCGGTCTCGGTATCCACGGTTGAGAAGACCGCTGTATCCGGACCGGCTTCGACTCCATCAGGAAGGCCCCACGCACCGACTGCATATCCCTGAATATTAAGATGGGAATAATCAATCGGATAGTTCTTGTCAGCACCTGCGGTGATCTCACCGAACGGGCCGGGATATAAGACTTCCCTGCCCCGGAACGTTGATAACCATATCTCGCAGCTGCCTTTGCATCCATCAAGGCAGCGGGTACAGATACCTGAACACGGAGCAACATCCCGTGAGCGGTTCACTGTGCCTGTGGCCTCGTTTGCATTTGGTTGTCTAAGATTCATGAATACACTCCATTGGAATAACTCGATGACTTTCGATTCTGACCGAAGATGTGGTTTGAGAAAAAAATCTATCTCAAACTAAATAATTTAAAACTCGTTCACTAATAAGCGCTTGCTTTCCACCTGCTTTTAAGCCTTACGGTTTTATGTTGCGATAGCAATACATTTCCACCTGCTTTTTCATAAAATAAGAGCTAAAAATGAGAAAAATAGATGAAAAAGGTAACAAAACAAAAAAAGGGAAATTTCAGATTCTTATCAGATTATACGCGCAATTCCCCATCCCAATCTCTTCGGCATACCTTACCTGCCGGTATCCGTCAGTCTGTGCATGAACACCCTTGAACTTGTCCAGCCCTTTACGATGATGGGCGGTGAGAAGCGAATCGGTAAACCCGGTTTGCTGGTTCACGAGATCATAACTTGCCGCATCGATGGCCACAGGATCCTTTGATGCGAGAATCCCGATATCCGGGACGATTGGCGTATCGCTGAACGGGAAACAGTCACAATCCGGTGTGATGCGGATGAGGAAGTTCATGTACCCCACTTTTCCTTTCTTTGCCTTTACCGCACCATAGGCATACTCGACC
>Ga0209777_10004585_pt1 | contig 16257 bp, 10 predicted proteins | sample FrelakmetHBP12HB_FD_187147 | JGI IMG/M metagenome (GOLD analysis project Ga0209777, IMG submission 187147) | Freshwater lake sediment microbial communities from the University of Notre Dame, USA, for methane emissions studies -HBP12 HB (SPAdes)... | ecosystem: Environmental > Aquatic >...
GGTTGTCCAAAAAATGAAGGTGGCCTAACCTCATGATGAAACGAACCGCCACCCACCTTCAACTAAAAACGGGACATACTCTGGAAAGACGAAGGGAGCGATAGAAGTCCCCGGCCAAGCAGATAAAAAAACAACCATAGCGTTACGATCCCCATGGCCAGCTGTGCCGCCCTCGCGATCCGGATGAGCCGCGCTTTCCGCTTGCCGTGCGCGCCCGTGAGCTGGGCAAGACATGAGGCGCAAATCATGCGGTCTTCGTGCTCGGTTACGCATTCGCGGCAAAAATATCTCCCGCACTCCGGACAGCGCGCGGCCGCCTCGCGCCGCGCATGGTTGAAACAGCGCTGATTGGCGATATCCTCGGTCATTTAAGGCCTCTCTCTCACCCGCGCGCCCACCGGCGCGATTTATAATACGCCGGCGCCCTCCACGGCCCTCGGCGCCTTATGCTCGGATCGAAACTTATCTAACCGGATGATGCCCATTATACCCGTCACGGAACAAATAGCGGCCGCAAGAATTGAAAATATAACAAATTCCGGCCCTGGGTAGTACACGGGATAAGAAAATACTCCATAGAATAATCCAACAAAATAAAAAATGACAGTGGCGTAAAGACCGATGAACGTGAGAGCTTTCAGGGTTCCGGGCAAATCGCTGTGGCGCTGGCTTCTCAGGGCAATCGTCGCTAAAACCAAAATGGCGATTATCAATAACATATCTATTGGATTCTTTAGCCCGAACTGGTAAAAAAGGCCGAGGGCGGAGCTTATGGCCTTTAAGATCAACAAGGAAAATAGCGCCATGTGTGAAGCGCCGCTTTCATGCCTGAGCTGTCCCGGGAAAGCGACTTTTGTCTTTACAATTCCCCCCGGGCCGGCGTGCGTAGCAGGCTCCACCTCGATTATACCGGGTGAATCCGCGCCAAGTTCTTCCGCGGGGAGCGACCCCTGCGCGGCCTCGATCAAAGGCTTCAGCATTCCTAAAACCTTTTTTGCGGTTCGAAGGTACCTGAGCGACGGCAACTCCTCCTCATGGACCGCCGTATACAGATTACACTTGCATGTGCTACCTGATATTAGACTCACAAACATAACGCCAAGAAAAGCAAATGAAATAATAGAAACCAGAACAGTTGCCATAGAAGGCTCTTCCAAATACGTTCCAAGCGCCACAATACCAAACAACAAGGCCATTATGCCTAAAATAATGGATTCATTTCTTCCCTGGTTCGTCTTGCTGACGGTAATGGCCTGGATATCCTTGAGATAAAATCGCTTACTGGTTTCCGAATAATAGCTTATGCGCAGGTGGAGCAGATGGTCCGGGGTAAGCCACAGGCAATGCCTGGCTGGATTTAAGAAGCCGATCCGCCTGCTCGTTCCCGGCAACAGACGATAGGGCACTCCATCCTTCATTTTCATAACATCAGCGCCTTATTTCCCGATAAAAAGACCGTATATAATCACCACCCACACCATGATCTCAACACTTGAGATAATCATCGCGGCCGCGAACCTCCACCTGCTTCTGGGCGCCACGCTGAGGGGGGCGTTCCTATAACGAATAGCCACATACAAAGCTATAGGGGCCGTAATGATCGTCGGGTAGAAGAAAAATATCAATGGCGCTAAAGTCAGGGCAAGCGCAAGTTCATCATAGTATACGGTATCTTTGCCCGGTTGAGGGATCTTGCCTTTTTTAGCCCCGCTCTCGATGCACGTCGGGCACAAATGCCTGCCATTGAACTCAACATCGCACAGGGAACATAAAAACCTGCCACATGATTCGCACGGGATAACGGCCTTTTTAGAGGGATGGTAAAAACAACTGCTTTGGTCATCAATAACGAGCTTTTCGCCGCTCTGCCCCGGCGCCGGGGGTTTAAACAGCGCCCGGAAAATCTCGATCGTGACCGGAGTCCCGCATGCCGGACAGGATGCCTGGAGGGAAGGCGCCGACAGTGGAAAAGACACGGTCTCTTTGCACTTCCCGCACTGAACTTTCAACGACTTCATGAAGGCACCGACGATTTAAGAACCACCCGTGTATTACATATCCGGTCGTGAAGAGTCCGCTTTTCTTCATCGAAAGCCGCCATGATGTAGCCAATGTAAAGGGTGAATAAGCTTAGAAGTTCACTCCAGAATCTTGCAAAAGCCCGAAGATAAGAAATCGGCTGGCCGTCGGGGGTCACAACCATTAGGCCGGTGGCCATCTTGCCGGGCGTCGCCCCGTATTTCCCAAGGAAGAACGTTGTATAAGCTATAGGAAAGCCATACGTCACCAGCGAAACCAGTATCCATGCAGCCCCATGCCTCCCGATAAATGCGCCCCTGGCTCCGAATATAGCCAACATGACCACCGACTGAAACGCATAGTAGATCAATCCATCGAGAATCTTGGCGGAAAATCTGGTCCAGAACCTCCCGTATACCAGTTCCCCGCGGATAGGCGCGCCCTCCTTCAGGCGCTGGAAAAACACCGGTTTACACGCCGCGCATACCCATGCGCTCCCGTATTGAATCATCTCCTCCGCCTGAAATGCCCTTCCGCATTCAACACAGGCGCGCATACCGGCCAGAACCTCGGGCGAAGGCGGAATTTCAGGAGACGGGGGCGGTTGGGGAACGGGCACATCCCTCAATATCGGATTGACCGCCCCGTAAGTCATCCAATCGGCCATTCCCTCGTGCCACACCAGAGTGTCACGGCTGATCTTGCCGCTATGAACAAGCGACTCGATTTCCGCGTCGCTTACCGGGCCTGCTTGCAGGCCCTCTTGCGCATAGTACCAGTCCATTCGCAAACCTCTCTCTGAAAGGCGGCTACCTTACATAATTCGTTCATCCAGATTAACTAGCCGAAATAAAAGTGTCAAACTCATGCATGATTGCCTAGCAGCCTTCATTATCTATAATAATAATTACGCAATTATTAATTATTAATGCAACTTAAAAATCCTAAGCGAATCAACGGCTTAGCTAATCATGCAAAAGATAAGGCGATAACGCCGATAAAAAAGCAACATGCTAATTTGACATTTATGAGCAGAGTGCTAATCTAGGCCATTAGGGAATGGTGGAAAAAAGGTTAAGTTATAAGGATTGGGTGGGGAACCAGGAGCTAACATGATAGCGCAATATTCCCTTGATGGGTTAAAAAACAAGTTATATTATGGGGATAACCTGGATATACTGACAGACCATATCCCTGACAAATCGGTAGACTTGATTTATCTTGACCCGCCATTTAATTCAAAGCGAAATTACAATGTTATCTATGATGGTTCAACGGCACAAGTAGAGGCGTTTAAAGATACATGGAGTTTAAGGAGTTGGCAGGATGAAAAGCGGCTTATCTTTGAAGATAATCCGCAAAGGTATAGTAGCATTCATGGCGTTATAGACGTATTTGAAAGATTGCTGATCAATTCTAATCCTTCCCTTTTTGCGTATTTGGTGACTATGGCAATACGGCTGGTTGAATTATTTCGAGTGCTAAAGGAAGACGGTAGTGTTTACCTTCATTGTGATCCAACCGCAAGTCATTATTTAAAAATGGTTATGGATTTTGTTTTTGGTGAAGGAAATTTCAGGAATGAGGTAATATGGAAAAGGACACCATTTTCAGGAAGCAGCAAGGCGCGTGCTCAACAATTGCCAAAATCGCATGATATAATTCTTTTTTATTCGAAGGGTCAGGAATGGACATGGAATTCTCCAGTAATCCCGTATACAGAGAATTATCTTAAGCGGTTTAAATGGGATGATAACGATGGTCGAGGGCCATACAGAAAAACGCTTTTGAAAACATATTCCACAGAAACTTTTGAACGGCTCAAGGCTGAAAAAAGGTTGATAGAGCCAAAGAAAGCAAGTTCCAGATGGTCATACAAACAGTATATTTCTGAAAGTAGTGGTATCAGGCAAATTGACGATGTGTGGGTAGATATTAACGCGATAAATCCTGTAGCCAAAGAGCGTCTTGGCTATCCTACACAGAAACCTGAAGCATTACTTGAAAGAATTATCAAGGCCAGTAGCAATGAGGGCGATTGGGTGCTTGATCCTTTTTGTGGATGTGGAACTACGGTAGCGGTGGCACAGAGATTAAAGCGTAAGTGGATTGGTATAGATATTACTTTTTTAGCGATTGATCTAATAAAACAGCGATTGCTGGATCATTATTATAGAAGTACCCTCTCGTTGAATGAAGCAGAGGCAAAGGCTCAATTTGAAAAAGAAATAGCGTTATTTGGCATTCCCCAGGATATGGAGGGGGCCAGGCAACTTGCAAAGGGAACTACGGGTGATCGAGTACGCAAGGAATTTGAAAAATGGGTTATTTTTAGTGTGGGAGGTGTGTATTCGGAAGCTAAGGGAGCCGATTCGGGGATAGACGGATATTTTTATATAAATGATTTGGGGAATGATAATAAGCTCAAGAGAATTAAATGTCCTATACAGGTGAAAAGTGGTCATGTTCATGTAAATTATATCAGAGATTTTTCACATGTTATAGAAAGAGAAAAGGCGCCTATGGGGATATTTATAACCCTTGAATCTGCAACTAAAAACATGTTGGAAGAAGTGGCCAAGATGTCGAAGGTACGTCTAAAAATGGGGCAGGAGTATGAAAGGATTATTGTGATTGAGGTGCAGGATATTATTGATGCTAAATTGCCTCATTTGCCTATTCAGAGGGTAACAAAACGGGCGATCAAGGTAAAAGATATAGTTGAGCAAACGGAAATATTTAAAAAGTGAAAAAACCAAATAGGCTAAAAGAGTGCTTTTTTAAGTGAATAATTCCGAATAATTATTATCAAATCGTTTAAACTATTTAATTAAAGAAATCAACTATCGGAAATCGAACTAGGCGTTAAGCTTTAGCCATTAAGCTTTAGAGTAGTGATTTGTTTTTTCAAATTTAATGCCTAAAGCCTTAATCTGAAATCGAAAATCCTATGTATTTCCCATCTGGTAACGCTAAAATCAAGATAGGAAGGTGGGTATGGCGCGTGCCAGCCTGAACAGTTTCGGGACCAGGGCGGTCCTGGCCGCGGGCAAAAAGAAGTATTCATATCATTCCCTGGATTATTTCGGGAAAAAAGCGGCTGATATTTGGCGGCTGCCGTTTTCCCTGAAAATATTGCTCGAAAACCTGCTGCGCCGGGAAGACGGGATAACGGTCAGAAAGGCGGACATCGAAGCGCTTGCCGCATGGAATCCAAAGGCGGCGCCGGGCAAGGAGATACAGTTCATGCCTGCGCGGGTGCTGCTTCAGGATTTCACAGGGGTGCCCGTGGTCGCGGACCTCACGGCGATGCGCTCGGCCGTCAGGCGCCTTGGCGGAAAACCGGACAAAATAAACCCCGTTCAACCAGCGGACCTCATTATAGACCACTCCGTTCAGGTGGACAGCTATGGAACGATTACGGCATTGAGGGAAAACGCGCGCATCGAGTTTCTACGGAATCGCGAGCGCTACCAATTTCTCCGCTGGGGCCAGAACGCCTTCAAGAACTTCACCGTTGTGCCGCCGGAAACCGGCATCTGCCATCAGGTAAACCTTGAATATCTCGCTCAGGTGGCGATGGTGTCTAAAGAAGGCGGAACCACTTGGATATACCCCGATACCCTCGTCGGCGCCGATTCCCACACGACCATGATCAACGGCCTCGGCGTGCTCGGATGGGGCGTAGGCGGCATAGAAGCGGAGGCGACCCTGCTCGGCCAGCCGTGTTCATTGCTTATTCCGCAGGTGGTCGGCTTCAGATTAAAAGGGAAATTATCCGGCAGAGCCACCGCAACCGACCTCGTCCTCACCGTTACTCAAATGCTTCGCAAGAAGGGCGTTGTGGATAAATTCGTCGAGTTTTACGGCGCCGGACTCAGCTCGCTCACAATCGCAGACCGCGCCACAATCGCCAACATGGCCCCCGAATACGGCGCCACGATTGGCTTATTCCCCGTTGATGAACAAACCACCGATTATCTGAAACTCACCGGAAGAGCAAAACTGGTTCCCCTCATCGAGACTTACTTCAGGAAACAGGGACTCTGGCACGATCCGGATAAGCCGGAAGCGTCATATTCGGATGTACTTGAGCTGGATATTGGCGATGTCGAGCCGTGTCTCGCAGGCCCATCCCGTCCCATGGATCGCATACAACTGAAGGATATGCGAATCGCTTTCAGAAAATCACTCCTTAACCAGCTAAAAGACAAGGCAAAGAACATTGATCAGAAAACCATTGAGCGCTGGAACGGTGAAGGCGGTTCTCATAGGGAGATAGCGCCGGAGCTGGAGGCTTCTCATCCCGACCGGGAACTGGGCGCGCTGGGAGTTTGCGCGCCGGTGAGACAGCCGGACGGCCAGTCCTACAACCTCTGCCACGGCTCAGTGGTGATCGCCGCAATAACAAGCTGCTCCAACACCTCCAACCCCTCCATACTCATTGCGGCCGGCCTGCTCGCCAGGAACGCCGTTCAACGCGGCATCCAGGTGAAGCCGTGGGTCAAGACGAGCGCCGCGCCCGGCTCGAAGGTGGTCACGAACTATCTCCATGAATCGGGCCTTATGGCATACCTCGAAGCGCTGCGGTTTCATCTCGTCGGTTACGGCTGCACCACCTGCATAGGCAACAGCGGGCCGCTCCCCGATCATATTGCCAGAGCGATTGTTGACGGGGACCTGACTGTCGCGGCGGTGCTCTCCGGGAATCGCAACTTCGAGGGCCGGATCAACAGCTTCATTCGCGCAAATTACCTCGCATCCCCTCCCCTGGTAATCGCATACGCGCTCGCAGGGAACATCAATATGGACCTCACCCGCGATCCTCTCGGCCTCGACCCTAACGGCCAACCGGTATACCTAAAGGATATCTGGCCTTCGGGGGACGAGGTTAACGCTCTGGCGCGCAGACACGTCACGGCAACCCACTTTAAAAAGAGCTACAGTGACATCTTCAGCGGTGGCGAGGAATGGAAAGGCCTGAAGGTGTCTGCGGATGAAATCTACAATTGGGAAGAGTGTTCCACTTACCTCAAAGAGCCGCCGTTTTTCGCAAGCGTTACGGCAAAAGCCGCCCCGCTTCAGGACATACAAAATGCGCGAGTACTCGCCCTTCTCGGAGATTCCGTCACCACCGACCATATATCCCCGGCGGGATCAATCGGCAAAACCACACCAGCAGGCAAATACCTCATATCCCTGGGGGTAAAGCCGGAAGATTTTAATTCTTATGGCTCCAGGCGAGGCAATCATGAGGTAATGGTCAGGGGAACATTTGCAAATATCCGCCTTAAAAATCTGCTCGTGCCGGGCGTTGAGGGTGGCGTTACAAAATACCTGTCGAAAGGCGGTAGGGAAGAGGCTATGTCAATCTACGATGCCGCCATGTTATACCGCAAGGAAGGAACGCCGTTGGTGGTCATTGCGGGAAAGGAATACGGCGCCGGTTCATCCCGAGACTGGGCCGCAAAGGGCACGCTGCTGCTCGGCGCTCGCGCGATCATCGCCGAAAGCTTCGAGAGGATTCATCGCTCAAACCTCGTCGGAATGGGCGTCCTGCCGCTGCAATTCATGAAGGGAAAAAGCCATAAAACTCTCGGCCTTACAGGGCGCGAAACCATAGATATTGAGGGGCTGGCCTCGCTTTCCGCCGGGCAGACGATTCAGGTAAAAGCTACTGGGCCGGATGGCGTCCCAAAACGGTTCAGGGCGCTGGTCCGCATTGATATGCCCAACGAGATGGAATACTTCAATCACGGCGGGATACTCAATTTCGTTTTGCGCCAGGCGCTTGTTTAAAATCATCGGCGGGGGCGCCCCTTGCGATATTATTCCCTATTCAACCGCTTGAGCATGTCGGCAAGGTTGCTCCTTGCCTCCTGATCATCCGGCCTCAATGCCAGATAACGCTTGAGATATTCAACCGAGGCCGCCATGTCCCCTTTTTCATACTCGATGCGCGAAGCGGCAAGGAGGGCGGTGACATAAGCGGGATTTTTAATAATAACCTTCCCCAGTTCCGCCATTGCGGTATCAAGGTTCCCCATGTTTTCATAAACCTGCGCGAGGTTGGTGCGCGCTGCGAGATGATCGGGATCGCGGGCGAGGGCTTCCTGATAGGAATTTTCGGCTTCACCGTATCTTTTCATGGCGAAAAAGACGTTGCCCAGGCCGAACCATGCCGCGGGATGCTTTGAATTTATAAGAATGGCGCGCCTCAGATATTCCTCGGCAGCCGTAAGATTGCCCCTTTTTTCCTCCAGCGCCCCGAAATTTATAAGCGTGCGCCATTCGTCGGGGTTTTTCATGAGGGCAGTCCGAAAATGACTCGCCGCCGCCTCGAAATCGCCGCGCTCCATTGCAATCAGGCCCAGGTCCCCCTCGGGCTTGGCAAGCGTTGGGTCCAAGGCAATCGCTATCTCAAGCGCCCTCTTCGCAAGCCTCGTATTACCCCCGTCCAGCAGAGTGCTCCCAAGCCCGTCCCATGCGCGCGCGTTCGACGGCTGCCTTCTGACCGCGTTAGCCCACGAAGAAGCGGCCGAACACCATACCGGAACGTAGGCGGACGCGGATGCGATCCATGAAAAAATCATGACCGCCGCTACGATAATCGCCATTGTGCGATGGCTTTTTGAAAAATGCAGCAGGATAATCGCGGGCATCGCGGAAAACGCGCCCATTGCAAAATACGCCCGATGTTCCGCGACGGGGTCGGCCAAAGGCGGCGCTACGATCATCGCGATTGCTATTGCCCACCATAAAATCGCAACATAGAAAATAGTCCTTGAATCGTGGGAAACAGACCTGCTAATGCTAATCGGCGCGGCAGCGCTGAGCGCTATCACGGCCGCTCCAACCGCCAAATGTCCCCATAAATCCGCAAAGCCCCCGAAAGCCTGGCCATAATCAATCCGCAACCCCACCGGCAGAAGCGCCAGCCTCGTGTAAGTCCCCACCGCCCACAAGCGCGAGATCAGAATATTTTCCCCCAGCGCCGCAGGTCCCGTTCCCAAATCAATGCGAAAGGACAACCTGAAGTAGAGCCAGAGCGCAAGCAGGATTATGAGAGAAATGCCATATATCGCAGGGGCGGCTTGCGAACCGCCCCTCCCGCGCCTCATCAGGAAAACCAAGACACCCGCAAGGGCCAGCCCCGCAACCGAAGACTCCTTGCAGAAAAGTGCGGCGCAAAACATTAAAACGCTTCCCACGCTCCAAAAAGGTTTATGCGAACCTTCAAACGAACTAAAAACGCCCAGCAGCCCCAGAAACAAAAACAGCGACGCCAGGACGTCAGCCCGGGACGAGATATACGCCGCCGATTCCACATTCAATGGATGAAACAAGAACGAAAGTCCGCACATCGCCCCCATCCACCACGCCAGCCCCTCATCACACAAACCCGCCCATAACACGGCCCTTCGCCATAGCGCGGCCAGAACGATCGCGGCAAGGATATGCAAAAATATGTTCGTCAGGTGATAGACGCGCGGAGAACCTCCGCCGATCAGGTAATCCACGCGATAGGTAATCGTTGGAATGGCCCTGAACGGGTTTCCGCGAACGGCCTCGAAAAAGCCGGCCCTTATGGCCGGCCTGTCCGCGATTTCGTGGTAATCGTCAAAGACAAACCCGCCCTTCGACGCGGGGTAATAAAGGAGGGCGCCGAGTAAAACCGCCAGCATCGCCGCCGCCAGCTTTATGGAAAACCGATTGTGAATGGGGGCGACCGTTTTTTCCCCCTATCGCGTGATCCTCAGCGGCGCGGCGCGCCAAATGTCGCGGTTGTACTCCATAATGGTGCGATCGGACGAAAATTTCCCGATCCGCGCAACGTTTAGTATCGCCTTCTTTACCCACGATTCCCTGTCCCTGTAGGCCCCCTCGATCTCTTCGTGGCATCGGCGATAAGCCTCAAAATCAGCCAGCGTCATGTACGCGTCTCGGTTTGTTAAATTATCAATAACAGGGTGGAACAACTGGGGCTCCTCGGGACTGAAAAATCCTTCTCTAATCAGGTTGATTGCGCGCAAAAGAAGCGGGTCCTTGCTCAGGAAATCGGATGGGCGGTAACTGGGCCGGAGCGCCATTACTTCGTCAGCGGTGAGGCCGAAGATGAAGATGTTGTCCCTGCCGACCTCTTCCATGATCTCGATGTTCGCGCCGTCCAGGGTGCCGATGGTCAAGGCGCCGTTGAGGGCGAATTTCATGTTGCCGGTGCCGGAAGCCTCGAATCCCGCGGTCGAAATCTGTTCGGAAACGTTGGAGGCCGGGAAGATTTTTTCTCCCAGAGAAACCCGATAATTTTCCAGGAATATCACCTTTAAAAAATCGCATGTGCCCGGATCCCTGTTGATCATTTCGGCCACGTGGCAAGTGAGCCTTATAATCAGCTTGGCCATAAAATAGCCCGGCGCGGCTTTTCCGCCGAACAGGAAAGTGCGCGGATGGGGCCTGTAACTAGCGTCTTCCTTCATGCGCAGCCAGCAATAGACGACGTGCAGGATATTGAGCAATTGCCGCTTGTATTCGTGCATCCTTTTCACCTGCGCGTCAAATATGCTGTTTGGATCAACGGTGAAACCGGTCATCTTGGCCACCACGTTGGCGAGATTCTGCTTATTGGCCTGCTTTATCGCGTAAAATTCATTCCTGAAGACCTCTTCCTCGGCAAATGGCTCCAGTTTCCTCAATTGGGCGAGGTCCTTGGGCCAGTCTGTTCCGATGCGGGAAGTGATGAGATTGGAGAGGCCCATGTTCGATGCGAGCAGCCATCGGCGCGGCGTAATTCCGTTGGTCTTGTTGTTGAACCGGCCCGGGAAGAATTCGTCAAAATCCTTAAGCTCCTTCTCCTTCAGCAGCCTGGTGTGCAGCGCGGCCACACCGTTCACCGAATGAGCGCCCACTATGGCGACGTGAGCCATGCGCACCTTCTTCACCGGCCCCTCCTCGATGAGAGACATGCGCTTCAGCCGGTCGTTGTCTCCCACGTATCGCACCGAAACGTCGCGCATGAACCGCCGGTTTATCTCGTAGATGATGGACAGATGCCGCGGCAGAAGCCGCTCAAACATCGGCGCCGGCCATCTTTCGAGGGCCTCGGCAAGAAGCGTATGATTGGTGTAGGCGCAGGTCTTCGTGGTAAGTTCCCACCCCTTTTCCCACGTCATGTTGTAATCGTCGAGGAATATCCGCATCAGCTCCGGAATCGCCAGCGAGGGGTGAGTATCGTTAAGCTGTATGGCGACCTTATCGGGAAACTGGTCGAAAGAAACATGATTGACCTTATAGCGCCTCATGATGTCCTGTATCGAGCACGAGACAAAGAAATACTGCTGCTTAAGCCTCAGCTCCTGCCCCATCGTCGTCTCATCGTTGGGATAGAGCACCTTCGAGATGTTTTCCGAAATGTTCTTTTCTTCGACGGCCTTCAGGTAATTGCCATGCTGGAAATATTGCAGATCGAATTCCTTCGACGCCCTCGATGACCACAGCCTCAGCGTATTGACCGTGTCGTTGTCATAGCCGTCAATGGGGGTGTCGTAGGCGATGCCGATGACGTCATTTGTGTCAACCCATTCGGCCTTCAGGCGGCCGTCGGGGAGAGTCGTCTCTTTGACCCTTCCGTTGAACCGGACGGTGAAGCTGTATTCCGGCCGAGGCACCTCCCATGGATTGCCATACTTCAGCCATGCATCCGGCAGCTCTATCTGCCTCATGTTGCGGATAAGCTGGTCGAATATGCCGAATTCGTAGCGGATGCCATAGCCGTAAGCGGGTATTTCCAGCGTCGCAAGCGAATCCATAAAGCACGCGGCGAGCCTCCCCAATCCGCCGTTGCCCAGCCCTGCGTCCGGTTCCCACTCGACGATCTCATCCAGGTCAATGTCCAGGTCTTCCATGGCCTTCCGCGTCTCCTCGTACATGCCGAGGTTGATCAGGTTGTTGATCAGGGCGCGGCCCATCAGGTATTCCGCGGACAGGTAATAGACACGCTTCACATCGTTGTCGTAATACATCTGCTGAGTCCTGATCCACCTCTCGATCAGGCGGTCCCGGGCGGCCAGCGCAAGCGATTGATACAGGTCCTGCGGTGTTGCTGTATATTGATCCTTCGACAATGAGTATTGAAGGTGATTTGCAAACGAGATCTGAATGGCCTTTACATCCATTCCCTTGTTGAATGTCCCCCAAGACTTGAAAAGAGCGCTGTTCTTCATGAAAACTCCTCTTTTTTAATTTTAGATTTTAGATTTTGGATTTTGGATTTGAGTCTGCGGTCTTTTCATCGCAAATCCAAAATCCCAATCCCAAAATCCAAAATAGATCGAGCCAGCTTCAATTTTGAATTTAAGGCATTAGAATTGTAATGATTTTACAAGCTATTGGCAAGACATCAGGCTATATCGGGCCTGTTAAATAATCAGGGGAAAGCATAACGCAGGCGCCCAGACGGGAGTCTGTATGGACATCCTCGCCTGCTCTATTTAAGATTTATCGGAGTTAATTCTCGCGCCGATTTATAGATTGCGTCAACGATGCGATGCGCCGCAACCGCCATATCGAGACCAGGCTCCGGCCTGCGACCTTCATCCGAAAGCGCATTGACAAACGCGAGGTCCTCAAACCCATAAGCCGAATTGACCAACGCGGCCGCCTTTTTCGCCTCGATACCGGCTTCTTCAAGGTATTTGTTCAAGACGTCGTCCCTCGATATGGTTGTCAGGTCGCCGTTGCCAAACTGGTGTTTTACGGGGCCGAGGAAGTCCTCGTCTGTGGCGATATAACCTTTCTCGTAAAACACCTCCAACAGCCGGTTCGAGGGCCTTTTCAGAACGTCGTGCCAGAGACTCGTCAGGGTGGCGATCATGCCGGATTCAAACTCGATCCTCACCACCGCCCTATCCTCGATACCGGCCTTCCCCGCAAGGTAAGAAACCCTTGCGTCGAGTGTTCGCGCGGGGCCGAACATCCATGTGAGAATATCCACATCATGAATGCTATGCTCGAGAATGGTTCCCGCTCCGACCTTCTCGATGTCCCCTCGCCACGGCGACGCATGTATTCCCTTTATGGGGAATACCTGGTCATCGCGAAAGATTACGGCCATGGGGAATCCGAGGTCCCTCGAGAGCAGGCGCCGCACGGCATTGAACGTCGGCGAAAAGCGGAGCACCAGCCCCACCTGGTGCCTTACACCGGCCTTTTCCGCCGCCTCGAGCATCGCCGCCGCGTCGGCCTCGTTGAAGGCGAGGGGTTTTTCGCAGAAGATATGCTTGCCCTCCCGCGCCGCCGCCTCGACCAGCTCGCGGTGATACCGCGTCGGTGTTGTGATATATATTACGTTCACTTCGGGATGGCGGATTACACGGGCGGGGTCGGCGGTATGCTCTCCGTATCCGAACATTTTTGCGAATCCGCCGACGCGCTCGGCGGCGGTGTCCGCCGCGATGACGAGCTTGAGGTCAACGCCGTCGAAGGTGGAGATTTGTTTGAGCATCAGGCTATGGGCGGCGCCCATCAGCCCCGTGCCTATCAGACCGATTCGGATTTTCATCAGAAGAGGCCGCTCCACCAGCGTTTTGCGAGAGGAGTTTTGTGTTCTTCCTCGAGAACTTCCATGATGCGCAGGCGGTTGATCTGGTTGGTTCCTTCGTAAATCTGGCAGAGTTTTGCGTCCCTGTAATGCTTTTCGACGATATTATCGCGCTCGAGGCCTTCCGGGCCGAGAATTTCGACGCATCTGGCGCAGACCTCCATGCCGACGTCGGAGCTTAAGGATTTGGCCATGGCGCTCAGTTTCCCGGAGGGTGGAAACACCGAGCAGGCGCGGTAAACGAGGCTGCGGGCGGCCTCGAGTTTCGCGGCCATTTCGCCGAGCGCCTGCCTGATCCAGCCCTGCTCGATGAGCGGTCCTTCAGACCGTCTGAAGGACGGCGCGCCGTTGCGACGCGTCTCGAGGCAATAATCGAACGCCCGGTCATAGGCCCCCTGTGCGATGCCGAGGGCTATTGCGCCGACCGGCCCGCGGGAGGCGTCGAGCGTGAAGGTGTTTAAATCCCAGCCTGTTTTTTCAGGCCAGACAACGTCTTCATCGCTCACGAAAACATCATCGAATACCAACTCCGCCGCCGGCGACGCTCTCTGGCCCAATTTGTCCTCGACTCGCCCGATGGAGAAGCCCCGCTGGCCCCGTTTGACCATGAAGCATGTCCAGGCCTTTACGCCCTCCCGCTTCTCAACGGATGCGAACACGGTGAAGAGGCTTGCCACGCTGCCGTTGGATATGAAGCATTTGCGCCCATTCAGCCTCCAGCCACCCAGCGCCCTGGATGCAAAAGACACAAGCTTCGCCTTCGCGCCCCCCACCGGGTCTTCCGCGTCGGAGCCTGCGCCCGGCTCGGTTATGGCGAATGCGGCGATTTCGGGGTTGTCTGTGCTCCACGATTCCACCATGGGCGTAAAATATCGCCTCCATAACCTCCAGTTGAAGCTCAGCAGGATGGGCGCCAACCCGAGGCCGTGAGCGCCGAATATCAGGCCAATGCCCGAACAGGCGCGGCAAAATTCCTCCATGATGACCGCCACGGAAAGCATGCCGTAGCGCATCTCGAAAGGGCCATAATTGCCCCCGAAAAAGATGGGCACCACCATGCCCAGCCAACCCTCCCGCGCCCCTATCCGGGCAATCTCCCAATCGAACTGCGTCCGTTCCTTAGAATCGAGTTTCAGCGCGCGCGGCCGAATCTCCCGCTCCGCAAACTTCCGCGCCTTGTCCCGAAGCCTGCGAATCGAAAAGGGCAATGAGGCAATGTCCCTCTCTCCCCGGTGAGTGAACGAAAACCTGAACCCCCACGCCGCAATGCGATCCAAAATACCTTGATCCATGGATAATTCCCCTGAGATTAGGCATTAGGCTTTTGGCTAAAAAAACCGGATTCCTAACGCCTGCCTGAGATTTTTTTTAATTTTAGATTGAAAAAGGAAATTGCGCTATCTTCAAGACACTTTGGATTTTGGATTTATCGCGCATTTTCTTCAATCTAATCCCGATTCATCGGGAATCAATCCAAAATCCGAAATAGAAGACGGGGATATGAAATGGAAGACGATAGGCCAGATATAATACAATCCAAGCCGGCAGAGACCGCGATTGGTAATTTCCGTTGGGTGATTTGCGCTCTTTTGTTTTTTGCGACGACGGTGAATTACATAGACCGGCAAATACTGGGAATACTGGCGCCCACCCTGAAAAAAGAATTGGGCTGGAACGAGATCGCCTATTCAAACGTCGTATTTTCATTTCAATTGGCTTATGCGATCGGGCTGGTGTTTATGGGGAGGTTGATAGACGGTCTGGGGGTTTCGAAGGGGTATTCTCTGGCGGTGTTTTTCTGGAGCCTGGCGGCGATGGCTCATGCGGGCATGAGAGGCGCATGGGGTTTTTGCGCGGCGAGGTTTGGGTTGGGCTTAAGCGAAGCGGCGAATTTCCCCGCCGCGATAAAGGCCGTTGCGGAATGGTTTCCCAAGAAGGAACGCGCAATGGTTACCGGCATTTTCAACGCCGGGACCAACGTGGGCGCCACAGTGGCGCCTATAATTGTGCCATGGCTGACTATTAACTACAGTTGGCGGTGGGCGTTCGTTGTTACCGGCGCAATTGGGTTTATCTGGATCGTCGCATGGATTCCAATTTACAGCCGGCCCGGAGAAAGCACGCGACTTTCGAAGGCCGAACTCGATTATATCCAAAACGATCCTCCCGACCCGGAGGTCAAGATTCCCTGGGTATCCCTTCTCAAACATCGCCAGACGTGGGCCTTTACGTTGGCAAAATTTATTACGGATCCGGCGTGGTGGTTTTATCTTTTCTGGGTTCCGGATTTTCTATGGAAGAAACACGGGATAAATCTCAAAGATGTCTGGCTGCCCCTCGTGATTATTTACCTCGTGGCGGATTTTGGAAGCATAGGGGGCGGATGGCTTTCGTCTTTTCTGATCAAACGCGGCTGGGCCATCAACAAGGCGCGGAAAATTACAATGCTTACTTGCGCGCTGTGCGCGCTCCCGATAATATTTGTGACGCGATTCACGTCAACGTGGCCCGCTGTGCTTTTGATTGGACTTGCCGCCGCCTCTCATCAGGGATGGAGCGCCAACCTTTTCACAACCGTGAGCGACATGTTCCCGCGGAAAGCGGTTGGTTCCGTTGTGGGCATAGGGGGCATGGCTGGCGCC
>Ga0209777_10004586_pt1 | contig 16255 bp, 9 predicted proteins | sample FrelakmetHBP12HB_FD_187147 | JGI IMG/M metagenome (GOLD analysis project Ga0209777, IMG submission 187147) | Freshwater lake sediment microbial communities from the University of Notre Dame, USA, for methane emissions studies -HBP12 HB (SPAdes)... | ecosystem: Environmental > Aquatic >...
CCATGTCTGTAACGCTTTCGAGATACTCACCGGTAGAGGCATTGACAGCTCCGGCAACGATCGCGTCAGAATCAATATCATCAAGGCCGAAACGAAAACATTCGGCTGCAACAAGTGAGTGAACCAATAATGCGAAAAAAAAGAGCAGCCGTTTCATTGAATCGCCATAAATTGAAAAGGCTTAAATAGTAAGATTAGATCGAAAATAATCAAACAAAAATCAAAGCTATCAGACCGATAGCGGTATAAAATTACCCGTTGAGCTTTTCTGCGATCGCAGCGAGCTGTTTTTCAGCTTGCTCGAGAGCTTGTTCGAGATTGCGAACGATTTCGGCGGGAGCTTTCGCTTTAAAGTCGGGATTGGAGAGTTTGATTTTAGTGGTGTCGCGCTGTTTTTCTAACTTCTCTCTCTCTTTATTGAGGCGCTCTTTTTCCTTGGCTTTAAAAGAATCGGGAATGGGCACCAACATCTTCAGATGGCCGACGAGTGCGCCAGCGCCAAACGAAGGGAGATCGGTTTCATTTTTGACGAAATAGATCCGATTGGTCGGTGTCAGGGCGAGGAGCATTTCCTGGTGTTCGATAGCGATTCGCCAATCGCTCTCTTCAGGAGAGCCGTAGATATAGAGATCCGTTTTTTCTGACGGGGCCAATTGCATCTCTGCACGGATATTTCGCACGGCGTAGACGAGTTGAAGCATTTGTTGAAAAATCGATTCAACATTGGGGGAGATGTGCGATTCGTCGAGAAGAGCCGGATAAGGAGCGACAATGCAGGACGGAGAGAGCAGAGCCGCAATCAGATCGTGGGTGTAGGGATCGCTTTTTTTAGGCAGTTTCAGATTTGGGAAGGATTGCTTCAATAGCGAAAAGATCTCTTCCGTGATAAATGGAGCGATGGGGTGGAGCAATCGGACAGCCGCGCAGAGAATGATCGCGAGCAATTTTTGTTTGTTTTCCCTGAGCTGAGGTGTGCCTTTTTTGCCAAATAAGACCGGTTTGGCGATTTCTACGTAAAGGGCGCAGAAATCATTCCAGTAAAATTCATAGCCTCGCATCGCAGCGCGGTCAAACGTGTATTCGGAAAAATTGCGATTGAGCTCGGCGATAGTTTGATTGAGAACAGATAGTATCCACCAATCTTCTAACGAGAGAAGAGAATAATCGAGATCATGGCTGAGAGCATCCGCACTTAAGGCGGGCAGATTATTATTGGCTTCCAAATTGAGTAAGACAAAACGGGCGCCATTCCACATTTTGTTGGCAAAGTTTTTAAATTCTTCAAAACGCCGGCGATCGAGATCGATTTGTCTCGCTTGCGTCACGCTGGAGCAGAGAGCCATTCGCATGGCGTCGGTTCCATACTCATCGATGATCTCCAGGGGGTCGATGACGTTGCCCTTTGATTTGGACATCTTTTCCCATTTCGAATCGACATCGGAGGGAAGAGCTTCACCAAGGTCATAGCGTTTTTTTTCTTCCGGTTTTACATAGGCAATCGAACCGTCGTCAGATCGCCGCCAATAGGATTTTCCGTAGATCAAACCGTGTAAAAATGTCTCATGAAAAGGGACCTCTTTCATAAAATATTCGCCCATGAGGATCATTCGGGCGACCCAGAAAAAGATGATGTCGTGGCCGGTGACTAAGGTCGATGTGGGGTAAAATTTTTTCAGATCGGCACTCTGATTCGGCCAACCAAGTACGCTCATCGGCCAGAGACCGGATGAAAACCAGGTGTCGAGAACATCGGGATCTTGCTCCCACCGGTCGGGCTCATTTTCAACTTCCGGAGGTAATCCCTCTCCTTCAAAACAGATGATGTTTTCGGGATCTTTTTTATCATACCAGATGGGAATGCGATGCCCCCACCAGAGCTGACGGGAGATACACCAGTCGCGTAAATTTTCAATCCAATATTCGTAGGTTTGTTCCCAATGAGACGGGATCATCTTGACCCGTTTTTCTCGAACGGCCGATAGAAGCTCTTTTTTGTAACGGGTGATTCGAACGAACCATTGTTTTGAAAGATAGGGCTGAATGATCGCCTTGGAGCGATATGATACACCGACGCGCAGGGTATGAGGCTCGATTTTCACTAAAAGATTCGCATCAGTCAAAGCTTTTACGACCTGTTCGCGCGCTTGTTCCATGCTCAAAGCGGCAAATCGTCCGCCCAGTTCGTTGATTTTGCCATCGGGCGTCATGATGTTCATGATCGGCAGATTGTGGCGCCGGGCGATTTCATAGTCATTGAAATCATGCGCCGGGGTGATCTTGAGGGCTCCTGTCCCAAATTTGGGATCGACATGTCGATCGGCGATGATGGGAATGAGCCGGTCAGTTAAGGGAAGCCGAACCAGTTTCCCGATCAAAGAACGGTATCTCTCATCATCTGGATGGACTGCGATGGCGGTATCGCCCAACATCGTTTCAGGACGCGTGGTCGCAATGATGATGGATTGATTATCATGGCTCAATGGATAGCGGATATGCCAAAGAGAGGAAGCTCTCTCTTCATGCTCGACCTCATCGTCGGATAGAGCGGTCTGGGTGACAGGATCCCAGTTTACCAGATAGTTGCCGCGATAAATGAGATCGTCTTTGTACATCTTGGAAAAAGCGGTGCGCACCGCTTGCGAGCACTGTTCGTCCATCGTAAAGCGCAAACGCGACCAGTCGTAGCTGCAGCCGAGCTTTTTCAGTTGGAAAATGATGCGTTTTTCGCTCTGCTCTTTCCATTCCCACACATGGCTCAAAAATTCTTCGCGGCTGAAATCCTTGCGGCGACGCCCGGTTTTGGCAAATAGATGGCGCTCCACAACCGTTTGCGTGGCGATTCCGGCATGATCCGTTCCCGGAACAAACAGGGCCTCAAAACCTTGCATCCGCTTGAAGCGTATCAAAATATCATCGAGGGTGCCGCCTAAAGCATGGCCCATATGCAAGACACCCGTAACATTCGGCGGTGGAATCACGATGCAAAACGGTTTTTTCTTAGAATGGGGGTCAGCATGAAAATAGCCTTCTTTTTCCCAAAAGAAATACCATTTTTCTTCAACGAGCTTTGGATCGTAGGCTTTTGCTAAAGTGGACATAGGAAAAATGCTAACATGTTGCGAGGGATTTATACCAGAGCGCCGCGCACATAACGCCATCAATTTTTGAGCCTGCCTGGATCTCTTGGTGCAGCTGCTTTTCCGTTTTTAGCTCAATGTTGATGAATTCGAAGGGATCGAGACTCTGGCCGCCCTTTAAAACGGCGTTTTTCGCGTGAAGAAAGTAAATTTTTTGATCGAGAAGACTGGGAAGGGGATAGCAACAGCCGATGATTGAGATCTCATCCGACCAATAGCCCGTCTCTTCAAAGAGCTCTCTTTGGCCACCCTTGATTGGATCTTCGCCCTCTTCAAGGCGGCCGCCGGGACATCCAAGAACCCAATCTCCGGCCGGTTGACGATACTCGCGATTCACGACAAATAATCCGTCGCTCGTTTGGGCCACGACGACGGCTGCGTCAAGGGGGAGAACCATACAGGTGTAATCAAATAATTGACCATCCGATCTCATGATCTGATCTTTTCGGATATCAAAAAATCCACGGTAAACAATCTCGGATGAACAGAGGGAAGGCTTTTTCATTTTTTATTTTTTCCTATTACCTGATAGAAGAAATCAAGCTGTCGATGCAGCTCCTTTTTTTCCCACCAAAAAGCGCGCTCAATCCACCCTTTCTTGCTGTTGATGCGCCCCAAAAGAAAATGGCTGGGAAGGGCTGAAGTGCATGGATAGGGCGAATCCAGGGCTTTGGAAAAATGGGACTGCGCCGTCTCGACGCCTTGCGTTACGTACAGATAGCAGCCGTAGGCAAAATGAAGGGGCGAATATTCCTGATTGAGCTCTTCGGTATCGTAAGATTGAAAAATGCGGCCCGCTGCTTCAAAATTGCGTCGGAGCAGCTCAAACCAAGCCAGCAGTGCATCGATCGATAGGCGTTCCTGTTTTAGCCATTTTTGTTTTCGGGCTGCCGTCGCGATCTCTTCTGCATTTGCAAATCGCCTTTGGACGAGGGCTTTACGGAGAAGAAAACAGACGAGCCGGGCTTCCTTAGTTGAGACATTATCGGGTAGAGGGGGAAGACGGCCGGAAAGCGCTGCAGTGAAATAGACACGCCCTTGGATCGAGAGTGCTGATGCCGGAAGGGAGGAGAGCTGTTTTTCCAACTGGGGAATGGCTTCGAGTTCCAATAGGCAAAAGAGAGCGTTTTCTATGAGCAGAGTGGGGGGAGGTTCTTGTTTAGCTAAATTCGCGCAAATTTCTCCGAGCGTCAGCGGCTTGGCCAGCCAAAACGCGAGTTGAATGGCGATCTGAGTGAGAACGGCGTCTGATTTTTCCAGAAATAAAAGCGGCTCCATGTTGCGCTGTAAGGTGTCGATCAATGAGCGCGTGGCGCTATTTTCCATCAAATCGGGAATGTGCCGTATCGCGAGAAGAATCACTCGATATGCTGTACCGCGCATCGTTTGCGAGCTTTCATGCATGCGATAAATAATATGCTCTTTCAGGATCGGCAGCAGAGGATGCTTCGGGAATTTGCGCAGAGCGAGTTCTAAGCATTTTGCTTCTTCATCGGCATCTCCAAGTGCATCATAAACGAGCGATTTTCCAAGATATTCGAGCGGAGCCCCGCTTGTGTGATAGAGGTTGCCAAATTCTTTTAAAGCACGGTGGAAGATTTGCTCTTTTAATAGTTTGGTGCGCTGCGATTTTCCCTTTTCCAGAAGAGCGACTCCCGCTCGAAATAGCGCATCGCGCCCCTCTTGGCGTCCGGGGAACGATTGGCCGATCCTTCGATACTCTTGCAAAGCGAGGTCGTAGAGTTTATGGCTGAGAAAGGCGTTGGGAACAGCGAGGCAGCGAACATAGGCATTATTGCTCGCGTCGTACACTTTCAGCGAGTCGATTTCGAACGAGCCGTCTTTGTGCAATAATCCGACATAGGAGCCGGCCAGAGGCAAATGACTTGTATAGGTAAAGAGAAGGCGATCGTCTAAAAAGAGCCTCAAAACGTCTTCGACTTTTTCAAAGCAGAGCTTGCGCTTCTGTTGAAAGTCTAAATTGTGGCACATGCTAAAAACTTGCACATTATTGCGAATCAGGCGGCACTCTTTATTGGAAATCCATAGGCAATAGCCCTCTTCGAACATTTGCCGATCTTCGGTAGAGGGGACGCTTAATAAAAAACCAATTCCGCGGCAGTTGGGCAAGAGCCGTATGTTCGCTTCCAGCTTCACGCTGCTGGCAAAGTTTTTTCGCGAAATCATCACAGCGGCCCACTCGGTTTCATTCAGATCGCGTGTGATAGCGATGTTTTTCGCGGGCAAAATGTTTTCTTGGAATTGCCAATCTTCCGCATGGCCCGGATGAAGAGAGGCGATAGGAATCCATTCTGCATGTCCTTCGCTATAATTTTTGACTTCGCTAATGAGTTCTTCAACTCGGGTAAAACGCTCTTTGGGATTAAAAGAGAGGCATTTGCAGCAAACGGCCGCTAGCTGATGGGGGATGTCGCGATAGGGTGCCGCCTCGAGAGGGTCGAGCAACCGTTCATCCGCCGCTTGTTTGCGGAATGCGGCAATTGATTTACGCTGAAAGGGCAGTTGCAGGGTAAGCATGTAATAGAGCATCACGCCTAATGAATAAATATCCGCGCCCGTAGTTGACGATTCGCCTAAAAGACGCTCGGGCGCCATATAAGCCAGGGTGCCTGTAATTTTTCCGGGACGAGTCAAATTTTCATTATCATTCAGGTCATTTTCAGCAGCGCCTGTTTGCTTTTGCGCGGTCAGTTCCGAAATGAAATCAGCGATTCCCCAGTCGAGGATCATCACTTCTCCATATTTGCCGACAATGATGTTTTCGGGTTTGAGATCTCGATGTAAAACTCCCTTTGAATGGGTGTAGGCGACCGCTTCGCAGACTTGTAAAAAGACACGGGCAAGAGATGGGATCGATCGACCTGTGAAAGGAACCGCTGTTTGGCTCTGGCTCTGTGATTCGCCGGGGGTTTTGAGGATTTGTTTTAGCGTGTCGCCTTCAACATAGGGCATGGTGTAGTAAACGTCGGGCAATTTGCTCTGGATCGAAAGTATGGGGATAATTGATGGGTGGGTGAGTTGGCTGGCAACCTTTGCTTCTCGTAGAAAACGGATTAAAATCGTTTGGTTTTTTGCCAAATCGGGGCGGATCCGCTTTAAGGCCAGGTTGCGGCCGCAATCGGTGTCCTGTGCGAGGAAAACTTCGCCCATGCCGCCTCGGCCTATGCTACGCAAGATTGTGTAGGGGCCGATAGAAGGCGGCAGCGCCGGTTCAGGAACTGGTTTTTTAATTGATTTTTGGATCATTGTCCACCTCTCATCCCATATTCCGGCGTTTGATGCAAGTTTATACTGCTATCGGCCCGAATATTTGATTTTTCATCCGCTAACAAGGAAACCCCTTCCCGCCCAATACAATTACCTCTTAGAGCCTGGGATTTCAATCCGAGCGCAGTATAAATTGAAATTCTTTACCTTTCCTGGAAAATGAATTATTATTGATCATTATGACAAATCAAAAAATCATTTTAACGGGTGATCGACCGTCAGGCCGGCTTCATCTGGGACATTATGTCGGCTCTCTTGCCGCCCGTGTCGAGCTACAGGAAATCCATCGCCAGTATGTCATGTTGGCAGATATTCAAGCGCTGACTGATCATGCTCATGAACCCGCAAAAATCCGTGAGTCGATTTTAGAGGTGGCTTTAGACTATCTCGCTGTGGGGATCGATCCGAAAAAGACGACGATATTTATCCAATCACTCGTTCCTGCTCTGGCCGAACTGACGATCTATTATCTGAATCTGGTGACCTGGAATCGCTTAAAGCATAATCCGACAGTGAAACTGGAAATCCAGCAAAAAGGATTCGGTGAAAACGTGCCGGCAGGGTTCATGATCTATCCGATTTCTCAGGCCGCCGATATTACGGCATTCAAGGCGCAGCTGGTTCCTGTTGGCGATGATCAAATTCCGATGATTGAGCAGACGGTTGAGGTGGTTCGAAAGTTTAATCGGCTCTATAACTGTTCAGTTCTCGTCGAGCCTGAGGCTGTTATTTCTACGATTGCCCGTCTTCCCGGGACAGATGGAAAGGCAAAAATGGGTAAGGGACTGGGCAATGCGATATTTTTGTCGGATAGCGCCGATGTGGTGGCTGCGAAAGTTAAAGGGATGTACACCGATGCGGGACATCTGCACGTGGAAGATCCGGGAAAAGTCGAGGGAAACCCTGTGTTTACCTATCTCGATGCCTTTGGAATAGACAAAGTCAAAATTGCCGACCTGAAGGCGCATTATCAGCGCGGGGGCTTGGGAGACTCGGTTGTGAAAAAATATCTCCTTGAAGTGCTGCAAGCATTTCTCGATCCCATCCGTCAACGCCGTGAATCGTTTGCAAAGGATCCCGCAGCAATCATGAAGATTTTGTTTAAAGGCACGGAAGTTGCATCCAAAGTCGCTCACCAGACCTTGGTGGAAGTGCGCGATGCGATGGGAATCAATTATTAGAATTCTTGCGTAACCAAGCTTCAGGTCGACAGCAGTATATCAACATCTCGTATACAGCTCTCGCAAAAAGAATCGAAAATCGGCCAAAATAATCCCTAAAATTGACGAAGCCTTGGTTACGCAAGAAGTCTATTGACAGCGCATTATTTATTTTTTCTTTTTGCGCTCTTCGATTTCCAGGTTGGTGTCTTCATCAAGCTCTTCTTCGCTTTCTGCGTTTGTTTCCATGTATTCGCGGGCGATGATATAAATTGCTGCGATGGTAAAGAGGGTGGGTAAAAAGAGGCGCCAGGAGATGTCGAACTGCACAGTAATAAAAGTTCCTACAAAGACAAGCAGCGTCACCAAAGTGTCATGAGTGCGGCCCGTGAGGTATTGGTGTAAAGCGAGCGGTAGTCCTGTTGCGAGCATGATTCCCGGCCACCATGCATCGGTCAATGCGAGAATGGCCAAGCCGATGAGAAAAAGTGCCGTTGCATAAGCTCGTGTGCGTTTTCTGGATTTTATTGGGTGCGCCATGGAAGTCCTTATTTGCTTTTTTTTGCAATATACTGGGCGTATATCTCCTCTGTATAGGTTTTTTTTAATAATTTTCTTTTGATTTTTACTGCTAGCGTTATGAAGTTTTGATCGTATGGAGTGATTTGTTTACATTTATCAAGCGCTATCTTAATCTATTCGATCAAAAAAATGGCGGGTTTTATATGACAGGAATTGGAAGCGTTTTACGTAATTATGATTTTTTAGATATGACGAAATCTGTGACCGAAGCTCAGATGGCTCTTTACAAGAAGCCAAACAAAACATGGGCTCAAATCGGGAATAAATTTTACAACATTTGTTGGTATAATACGGAAGCCGTTGCCTTCGTGGGCGTCGATGTTGTCGCTTATCTTGCCATTTCAACACTGCGTGGATGCGGCTTTTTCCTTCCATTGCCCCCAGCTCCTCCAACTTTTCCGACTCCGCTTGATAATGTGGATTTCGTGAAATATGCAATTCAACGGGCTCTTTGGAATTGGGATTCCTCGCTTAGAAAAGAAATGGAAGAAGGAATTGCCGACAGTTTGTCCGACAAGTGGAATGTATTCCAAGTCGTTGGCGAATGGTCTTTGGTTTATTCCTTCGAGAACTCTAAAAAGAGCAGCTATTATAAACCCACATACCTTACGATTTCCGAACCTCTTGAAAATGGTGAATCGTATCGGAGCGTCAGCATCGCATTTGATCGCTTAAGACAAAGTGAGCGGACGGCGATTCTCAACGCTATTTATGGCCAAAAAGAGGTGCCCTCTCTCAGTTCGGCAGGTAAAAAAGTCTATCAGAATATCCGTGCTTTAGCGTCGAAGCTCCAGCAAGGCAATACGATCTATTTGAATGCGTATAGCGAGTACATTAAGCAGAAAGCAGCTAGCGTTCCATCGACCCCGGTACTCATATCAAGTCCTCCGGTTGTTCAGCCAAGAGACTATGCTGTTGAGCCGAGCGCACCTCCTATTGAAACCGTTCCTCTTCCATCAGTTGAAATACAGATGGCCGAAGATGTTCGTTTTCAGCATAGCGCTCTAACAGATGCAATCGGCGCGCATGATTCAGTGCGGTTGAATAAATTCATTCATTCAGTCGTTAATGATACATCGAGTCCCTATGGAAATTGGCATAGTTCGGAAAGCATGATCGTTCGAACGCCTGAATTATCTCCGAAATATTTCATCGCCCGTTTATCGATTCTCCGTCTTTTCAAAGAGTGTTATCAGAAAAACAGATTGTCGAATCGTCCCAATTATTTTCCCTGGAACGAGCGGATTAGAAATGGAAAAACATTTCGTGAGGTGGGGGGCGCCTTTGCGGCGTTGAGCGATGGAGATTTTAATCAGCTGCAAAATGCGATCATGAATCCTCTTTACACTCCTTTGAACGGATTTTTAAAGGGAAAATTGGTTGAGTTGAGCGAATTTGCCGATATGCTCCACCGAAATGAGGGCTTCTTAAAAATTTATGAGGCTCTGCGGATCGATTTACTGGCTCGCTAAAGTTTTTATTTTAAACTCTTGCTCTGTGATTTCTTTGGTTATCGTTCAATTTTTACCTTAGAAATCGCAGAGCAGTGCCAAGAAAAATATTGAGATATGCTGGGTACGGGTGGTGGGTTCTTAACTTTTTGGCGGCTAGTTTTTGCGCCCTCAGTAGCAGTGCGGAGCTCGCAGCCAACTTAAGAAAGTTGGCAAGAGAGCAATACGATGAGGTGCAAAAGATGCCGTTGAGCCCAGGCCATATCCAAAAGCCGTAACCAACCGCACCAAAGTGTTTGCCAACCCGGATCTCCATCAGATCGGCGTCCAATAAAGCCTCCTAAACGAGCTACCTGTTTCCAGAATGATTTGAGCGTAAGAATATTCAATTTGCGGAGGATTAATTTTCATTCATTCTGGCATGCTTTCCATTACGACTTCGTAGGCGATGCTCTTTATTTGTTCCTATCGCCACAGCTATATAGCTGTGTAAATTAATTCCATCCCCATTGTGATTTCCGATGGGACCAAGGCCCGAAGTTGCTTCGCGATTGCTCATTAAGCATTTTTCACCTCTCAGAAAATTTTCAGGCGAAAACTTTATCAAATAAATTATTAATGTGGGTAACTTCAAGGCCTTAATGCCTGGGATTTCAAGCATTGCTTAAGGGATTCAATCTGATTCTTTAATTGCAATTTGAAATGGAAAAAGACGGTCTGGGTCAGTTAGATTGAGTGCTCGCCAATTTCGTTTATTTAAATCCCTTTCAGTAATGAAAGTTTTTGCTAAACCACCTATAATAACCCAAGTTCCAGGCTTAGCAATTTTGGATATATGGTCTAAAACAACAAGTTGGTCATCATAACATAAAACTTGCTCTGTTAATAAGCCGCAAGTTAAAATAATATTTACCCCATCATAGTCCTTATAAACTTGTGGAGACCTCGCATCTGCTTGACGAATCACGACTTTATCTTTGTCTTTTAATCTTCCTGTTGCCGTCCTACAAAGATCCTCATTGAATTCTAGCAAAGAATAGTGCTGAATTTGTTCTTGAGATTTATTAAGAATTAATTCTGCCAATCTTCCCGAACCACCCCCAAGGTCTAAAATTTGGACTGGTTTGCCAATGTTTGTAATGATATGTGCGACATATTGTGCATAAAGTGGATGAATTTTATCTTCATATGCCGATGCAGCTGTAACCATTTCTGATTCCCATCTACTCCAGTCTTCAATAACAAGTTCTGGCTTAGATTCAGTTCGAATGAATTCAAATTTATCTCCTCTCACCAATAAAGGGGCATGGCTATCATGATGTATACCATCGTAATTCTTTTTAACTGGACCGCCAACTATCTCAACTCTATCAATTTCCTTCCAGACAAGCTGGTTATTTTCTAAAACACAAACTTCCTCAAAAAATTTTCTTTCTTGGGGAGGTTTTATGTGTGAAAAGATCAATTGTTTAATTTTTCCAGTATCATCACTCGATAGTGAATATTCCTTTCCATTCCAAAGTACCATTCCTTTTGCAGTAGATCTGTCTGATTCAAGATAAAACGAAAAATTTATTGGAGTTTCTTTATTTTTGCACTTGTAATTAAAAATATAACGGGAGTTTTTTTTGTTAAAAGTTCCTTGCAACTCATCTTTTGGTAGGGATGTGATTATTATTGAATAAATTTTTTCTAAAACTTCATTGCGGGCTGTTTTTAACGCTGTTTTTGATTGATGCCAGAAAGAATAGTCGACTTGTAAATGGTTCTTTATTATTAACAACGAGGTCATAAAAACTCTTCTTTAAGAAGTTTGTTTCAGTATTATTATTGTATCTAAATATTATTTCATTGTCAAATAAAAAATCATTTACTATTAAAAAGATCAGCGAAACCCCCAAAGGTTATTTCACCGATACGGGTATCGCATGCCACTTGCTGCGAATTCATTCGCCCCAAGCGCTCGCGCTCTACCCTTTGCTTGGAGCTCTTTTCGAAACCTGGGTCGTCAATCATATCCATCAACTCTTGGCCTCCTGCCCATTCATGCCCGCCATCCATCATTGGCGTGTCCACAGCGGCGCCGAGGTCGATCTGATTCTGGAGACAAATGGTTGCTTGTATCCCATTGAAATCAAATGTTCCCAAAACCTTTCTCGAATGGACCTTTACGGATTCAAAGCCTTTCGCGAGGCACACCCTAAAGCAAGGATCATGTCCAACCTGATCATCCATGCTGGCGATGAAAGCGGTTTGCTCGCTTCCGATACACTCGCTTTATCATGGAAGGCTTTGTAGTTCTCACAAGCTGTTTTGTGATAAAATTTGAGCTTATAATAGAGAATTTTCGGATACATTTTACTTGCGAGGACAATGAGTCCTGCATACACGGTCAAGAATACGCTATCGAGAAAACCCATTTCTCCCGACGGCGATATTGCCCGTCTATTTCAAAGGATTTAAAACGCCGGCCAGATAGCGGCCTGTGTGGGATTTTTTTATGCGAGCCACTTGTTCGGGAGTGCCTTTGGCAACAACTCGCCCTCCCGCATCGCCGGCTTCAGGGCCGAGATCGATGATATAATCGGCATTGGCGATGACGTCGAGATTATGTTCAATGATCACCATCGTATTTTTTTTATCGACAAGACGCTGAAAGATCGTTAAGAGCTTGGCGATATCTTCGCTATGAAGCCCAACAGTTGGCTCGTCAATCAGATAGAGGGTAGTGCCCGACTCGCGCTTCGCTAATTCGCGAGATAAACGAATGCGCTGCGCTTCGCCGCCGGAAAGGGAGGCGATCTCTTGGCCGAGTTGTAGATATCCCAGGCCGACGTCGATGAGCGTTTGCAATCGCTTCGCAATGCGGGGAATCGCTCCAAAAAAGGCGATCGCGTCGTTGACGGTCATCTCCAAAATCTGTCCAAAATGCTTTTCTTTATAACGAATTTCGAGAGAGATCGGATTGAGTCGGAATCCTTTGCACGATTCACATGGGACTTTGACGGAAGAGAGAAATTGCAGATCGACGGTGCGGTAGCCAAGTCCCCAGCAAGTCCGGCACATTCCGCGGATATGATTGGGAGAAAAATAGCGCGGCTGCAAGCCTTTGGCCTTGGCCGCAGGCATGCAGGAGAAATGTTCGCGGATGAGCGGCTGGATTTCGGTATAAGTGCTCACATCGGCGCGAACGGTCTGGCCGATGGGGCTTTGGTCGATTGTCAGAACTTTTTCAAAGTCCTTCAGGCCAAAAAAACGGGCGCCCAGAAGCTCAATCGGCTCCGGTTTTTTTGAACGCTGGGTGGCTATTTCCGCTGCGGGTTTCAGCAAGTGGCGCATGAGCGTGGATTTACCCGAACCGGAGACTCCGGTGAAGCAAGTGATCGCTGCTTTGGGAAATGCGACAGAGATATTTTTCAAATTATGAAGCGAGGCGTTTTCAATGCGAATGTCGGGTGAAAAGGGGCGGCGCTTAGCTGGAATCGGGATTTTGATACGTCCGCTGAGATACATGCCGGTGAGAGATTGCTGGTTAGCGAGAATCTGATCAATCGTCCCGTGCGCAGTGATCTGTCCTCCCGCTTTGCCGGCTTTCGGGCCAAAATCGAATAGGTAATCAGCGTGTCGGACGATTAGCGGGTCATGTTCGACCAGAACCAGGGTGTTTCCGAGATCGCACAATTTGCGAAGAGCGGTGAGGAGTAGCGAACAGTTTTGCGGATGGAGGCCAATGGTCGGCTCGTCGAGGACATAGAGACAAGAGGTGAGTCCAGAACCTAGCTGCCGCGCCAGGCGGATTCGCTGCAATTCTCCTCCGCTCAAAGTGGGGGCGGAGCGATCTAAAGAGAGATAGTGGAGGCCGATTTCCAGCAAAAATGAGAGCGATTTTTTGATCTGGGATAGAGTCTCCGCGAGGAGCTCTTTTTTATTCTCGGGAAGAATGAGCTTTTGAATAAAATCGGCGGCTTTTTGGATGTTGAAAGCGCAGAGATGGGGCAGGGTGACTTTGTCGATCCGCACGTGGCGGGCCAATGGATTGAGGCGTGTTCCATCGCAGGAACTGCAAGTGTGCGATGCCAGGAGGGGTAAAAGGGCGCGGCGGATGTCGGGACGAGCAAAGCGGGCGAGGTGGGCGAGCATGGGATGCAATCCGATCCAGCGCAGGGTCAGTTTTGATTTTGTGGTGAGAGCTTTTTCTTCGCTCGAGCCATTCATAATGAACAGCAGTTGCTCTTTAGAGAGCAGCTTAAGCGGGCTAGTGGGATCGATTCCCGATTTTTTCAGCAGTTTCTCAACGATGTTGAGGGCTTCATCGCTGCTTTTGCCATCAAAAAAACGCTCGACAATGGTGAGGATATCCTGGCGCATGATGCTTTTGTTTTCATCGAGATGAGCGCCATAAATGATTCCGAGACCTTGACAGTCAGGGCACATCCCTGCCTCAGCATTGAAGGAAAAAGTCTGCGCTGTGATCGGCGGGTAGGATTTTCCTGTTTTTTCAACAGCGAATGAGAGGTTAAAGAAAAGATCTTCTTTTTCTCTGGCGATGACGACGATGCCGCCTGAATAATTAGCCGCTTTATCGATCGATTCATAGAGACGCTCTTTGGATTTGGGATCGACGGTGAGGCGGTCGATTATGAGGAAAAGTTCGTTCTTGCGATGCTTTTCATAGGGAATCTGATCGTCGATTCGATAGATGGTTCCGTTGAGGCGTAAACGTAAAAAACCTTCCCGGTTCAATCGCTCGATCATTTCCTCAAAGCTCTCTTTTCTTGGCGGTGCGAGCGGTGTGAGGACTTGAATTTTTTCATCTTTGGGCAAATCGAGGACGCGTAGAACGATCGTTTCCTTGCTAATCTGGCGTATCACCTCTCCGCTTTCAGGACAATAGGCTGTACCGAGGTGGGCATAGAGAATGCGAAGCCAATCGTAGATTTCGGTGATGGTTCCGATGGTGCTTCGCGGATTGAGGCTTCCTGTTTTTTGCTCGATCGCGATCGCGGGGGAGAGCCCCGTAATCTCATCGACTTTGGGTTTTGGCATTTGTCCAATCGCTTGCCGCGCATATCCCGACAAAGTTTCGGCATAACGGCGCTGTCCTTCCGCATAAAGAGTCTCGAAGGCCAAAGAGGATTTACCTGAGCCGGAGGGCCCGGTGAGAACGGTAATTTTGTCTCGGGGAATCGAAAGGGAAATGCCTTTTAAATTATTTTGCTGGGCGTTTTTGATCTGGATTGATTGAACCGCGGGCTGCTTTTTTGTTTCGGGGTGAGCTGAAAACGCCTGTTTGTTTTTGAGTGTGTTTTTCAGAGCGATTCCGGTAGGCGTCGAAAGCTTTGCGATTTTTTCGGGAGGCCCTTGACCAATGAGCTGGCCGCCCTCTTGGCCGGCGCCGGGTCCGAGATCGATGACCCAGTCGGCCACTTTCACGAGATCCATATTGTGCTCGATGACGAGAACGGTGCTGCCTTTATCAACCAGCTCTTGCAATACGGCGATTAAGGCGCGGATATCTTCAAAATGCAGCCCTGTAGTGGGTTCATCGAGGATATAAATTGTTTTCGTCGTTGAGGGGCGGACGAGCTCTTTGGCGAGCTTGACTCTCTGCGCCTCTCCGCCGGAAAGCGTCGTGGAAGGTTGGCCGAGCTCGAGATATCCGAGGCCGACTTTTTGCAGTACCTCCAACTTTTTCCGGATTGTCGGAATCGAATCGAAGAGCTCTAAAGAATGATCGACGCTCTGCGATAAAACTTCATGGATGTTTTTGCCTTTAAAGCGCACAGAGAGAATTTCCGGATCAAAACGCCGTCCCAGACATTGCGGGCATTCGATCATGGCATCTTCCATAAAATCCATATCCACACGGACAGTGCCAATGCCATTGCAATAGGCGCACGAGCCTTCTCTGACGTTGAAGCTGAAGTGGCTTGGGGTGTAGCCGCGTAATTTGCTTTCAGGCAGTTCGGCAAACAATTCGCGGATATTGTCGAGCAATTGATATAGGTCGCCGCATTTCGAACGGGGTGTGCGGCCAATGGGCGATTGATCGATGGCAATCACTTTATCGAGTTGATCAAGACCGCGGATGGAGCCATGCAAACCGATCGGTTGGCGAGCATTGTGAAGGTGGTTGCTCAGAGCCGGGACGAGCAAATCGGTGATGAGTGACGATTTTCCGGAGCCGGAGACCCCGGTCACACAAATCAAGGCGTTCAGCGGGATCGGAACGTCGATGTTTTTTAGGTTGTTGTGTCGAGCGCCGATGATCTCAATTTGGGCGGCTCCAATCGGGCGCCGTTTTTTGGGCACTTCGATTTTTTTTGTACCGCTTAAGTAAGCGCCCGTTATGGATTCGGGCGATTGCATGAGATCTTGCACCGTTCCTTGCGCCAAAATGCGGCCGCCGCGATCTCCGGCGCCGGGTCCCACATCGACGATGGTATCGGCGGCAAGCATGGTGTCGAGATCATGTTCTACAACGATGACGGTATTTCCCTGATCGCGCAGCTTCAGGAGTGTTTGGATCAGTTTATGATGGTCGGCGGGGTGAAGGCCGATGGAGGGCTCGTCGAGTACATAGATTGCTCCGACCAATCCGGCGCCGATATGCGATGCGAGCCGAACGCGCTGCGAT
>Ga0209777_10004587_pt1 | contig 16254 bp, 16 predicted proteins | sample FrelakmetHBP12HB_FD_187147 | JGI IMG/M metagenome (GOLD analysis project Ga0209777, IMG submission 187147) | Freshwater lake sediment microbial communities from the University of Notre Dame, USA, for methane emissions studies -HBP12 HB (SPAdes)... | ecosystem: Environmental > Aquatic >...
GAAATGGTGAGTGTAGAAGTCCACACTTGTCAATACGTGACACTACACTTTGGCGTTCGGCGCAGTACCGCCGTGTCTTATCAACGGGTTGCGGGCACTTCGTGTCGCCGAGTGTAGAAGATGGGTCAAAGAGGAAGAGCGTCACATGTTGGCCGTTGTGGTACGCTGCGGGGGCGCAACTCTGTCCCTTTTCTGATCTTGTCCACAAATAGTGGACAATGTATAATGGTGGACAGATGATGTCTCCTCGAACCGAAAGCGAAGCCCCCCTCACGCACCTGCGATCACTCCCGTTTGTCAGGGGCCTCCGTTTCCGTCCGGCGACAAAGGGCGAGGACCGGGGGGATGATGGAATTCTCGAAATCTTGACTCCCCAGGGCCGGTATCGGCTATCCGTAGAAGTGAAGAGATCCTATCTGAGCCGCAGCATGGTGAATGCCGTGATTGGCCGGGTGCCGGGCCGCCCGCCTGGCGACAGCCGCAAGAGATCGAAGGAGCCGAGCGGAAAGCTGGTGCTCGCCCGCTATGTTCCGGCAACCGCCGGGGAGCAATTCGTCGAGGCCGGGATTTGCTTTGCCGACGATCCAGGCAACATCCATCTGCGGCTGGGATCGGAATACAACTGGACGGCGCTCGGCAAACGAGAACCCGCCAAACTGCCCGAGGCGGACCGCACCACTCCCGCAGCCATCCAACAGCTCTTCCAATTTGCCGTCCATCCCGAGTCGGCCCAATGGACAGTCCGGGATCTCGCCCGCGCTGCCGGAATCGGCAAAACTAAGGCCGCTCAGTTGCGCGGGCAGTTCCTCCGGGAACGGATCTTGACGGGGCAGGCGGATAAACCGGAGTTCCGCATCACGCCCGAGATCAGCGACCGGTTGGTTACCGGCTATGGCCAGATCCTCCGGCCAAGACTCCTGCTCGGGCGCTACCGGTACGCGGACCAATCTGTAGATCGGTTCGTGTCGCGGCTGTCGGACGAGGCTCGCGCGCAGAAAATACCATACGCCCTAACCGGGGGTCCTGCCGCCGATGCGATGCAACACTTCTACCGGAGTCCGGAAGTTCCCATTTTTCTGGACGCGTCCGACTCCGGAAGGCAGCGCTCCTTGCGGCTGCTGCCGGACCGGAGCGGACCGGTAGTCTTGCTGAGGCCTTTTGGCGAACTCGTCTATTGGCGGGAATTCGACGGCAAGATGGTTGCCCCTCCTTGGCTGGTATACGCCGAATTGTTGACGAGCAGCGATCCGCGAGCGCGGGAGGCGGCCGAGGAGTTTCGACGCGAATTCCTTCAATGAGCGAAGTCCTCACTTCCGACCAAATCGCCGACTTGGCAGGCATCAGCCAAATCTGCAATGAGCTGGGAGCCGACTTGGTGGTGATCGGTGCCACCTCTCTCCTCCTGCACATGGGAGATCTTGGGCGCTTCACGCGCGACGTCGATCTCACCGTCGCACTCGACCTCGATGAGTTCGCGAGCCTAACCAGTCGGCTGACCGCCATCGGATGGACGCCTGCGCCGAAGCTGGAACATCGCTGGACGGCGCCGCGCGAAACGATTGTGGATCTGCTACCCGCTGGCCCGGAGCTTCGTCGCCACGGCCCGATCATATGGCCGGCGAGTCGGTTCATGATGAGTCTGGCCGGTTTCGAACACGTGTTTGCCGACGCCACCGAAGTGCATCTCGCAGTAGGTTTGGCCATCCGCGTCGCGCCGCCTCTCGTCACGGCCTTGCTGAAGATCATTGCGTACGTTGAGGACCCATACCATCGCGCGAAGGACCTTCAGGACATCCGTGTGGTTCTCGGCCGCTACGAAGAGGAGAGCGATCGACTATTCTTGGACGCGGTGTTCGATGCGCAACTTCCAGACTTCGAATTCGCGAACGCTTATCTACTGGGTCTCGGCATGCGCAGGTTCGCGGCGACAGATGACGCCCGCTTTATAGGTCGATTTCTCGGGCGCTTTCTGTCCTGGGAGGAAGGGGGACGCTTCGACGACGAAGCAGACTTTGACATGAAGACCCTTCGAGGTCAGGTTGACGCTTTCAAGAAGGGTTTCACGGGCCAATAATTCCGCAACGGAATGGCCGCGCGTGATGTTCAGCATCCAGCACAACGGCCCCCGTCGGGCGATGCCACCATCGCCACCACCAGCGCGACCGCTTCGCTCCCTCGTGTGTGACGTGATCGTCCAGTTTGACCCCTCGCCGCGGAGTCTCAACGCAAATTCATGCTTGAAGGCGGTAATCAAAAGCAGCTAAAGCAATCAAGCACGTCGGGAGACTTCAAGCGAGGTATGGATCCGTACAACAGCGGTACAGAAAAGCCTCAAGATCTCCTGTAAATAGCTGAAAAGAAAGGATGGCTCCCCATCGAAGCCGTATTCCAATTGTTCCTCCGACTCAAATGCCATTCCTCCGATGGTGAGCATGCTATACTCATTCTATGAGCAAGCGCCTTCAAGTGTTGCTGCCTGACCAGGAAATGATGGATATTCAGCATCTCGCGCATAGGGAGCGCCTGACGGTTGGGGAGTGGGTTCGCCGTACCCTTCGCGAAGCGCGCGCTAACAAACCGGTAAACGATCCCGAGATGAAACTGAAGGCCATCCGGCGCGGTGCCGAATTCTCGTTCCCGAGCGCCGACATTGAGCAGATGCTCGGCGAGATCGAGCGGGGCTATCAAGCTTGATCTTCATCGATTCCAATATCCCGATGTACCTCATCGGCGCTCCACATCCGCATAAGAGTGAGGCTCAGGTTTTGCTGGAGCGCCTTGTCGCGGCGGGACAGCGGCTGGTCACTGACGCGGAAGTGCTGCAGGAGATCCTGCATCGGTACACGGCAATCGGCAAACGGGAGGCCATCGGGCCAGCCTTCCAGGTAGTTTTGGACGTCGTTGACGATGTTCTTGGAATCGAGAAGGCGGACGTCTTGCGGGCCGGTGAGATCGCACAAAACCGCGCGTTGATGCCGGCGCGCGACGCCGTCCACATCGCCGTGATGGAGCGCCATGGAATCCGGTCGATCCTGAGCTTCGACGCGGACTTCGACCGCTGGCCGGGGCTCAAGAGGATTCATCGGATCTGAGCGGGATTCTCCAGTCGGAGAACGCTGTCAATTGAATTTGGCTCCCCGGGAAGCAACGGCCGCGCAATGTGGCACCTCGAAAACTGCTCTCCGGCAGTCTGCCTTGCGCCTGCCAAGGCAAGACCGTCTGGTCATGCCACGACGGGGTTTCATTGTGATCGTGCCGCTGGAGTACCGTTTGGCCGGCGCGCCGCCGGCCTGGGCTGCACTTCGCCTCGCAGGGGATTCCCGGAGACTCATTCCCGAGGTACGATGGCAGAGTTGACGGAAACAGAGCCGAACATGCCAAGAGCCACGACCACCAAGACACCGCCGCGCACCCGACGCAACAAGGCGGAAGTCCAGCAGGAACTTGCGGAGATCCAGGGCGAGCTGAAGGCAGCGCTCGATACCGCTGACGCGAAGGCGGACGAAGTTGCGCGGCGGAAAGAGGGAGAAACACGTCAGGCGGCCGAAGGGGCCACTGTGGAGGGAACCGTCGAGCAGATTTCCAGGCTTGGGATCGAGGTCTCGCGAGCCCTTTCTGGAATCTCTGAGAAGCTGGTGGATGAGGTGAACCGGCTCACGACGCTGAGGGCGGCTGTTGAGCTGGAGCGCACGGAGCTGGAGCGGCTGCACAAGATCGATGTGGCGGCCACCGCGCTGGACCTATTGGTCCAGGAGTACGCGAAGCAGAAGGCGCAGTTTGAGACGGAGATGGCGGCCCAACAATCAGTGTGGGAAGCGAACGTCGAGAACACGGAACGCGATCGTAAGGAACAGGAAGACGCGCTCAAGAAGCAGCGGCAGCGCGAGATCGACGAGTACGAGTACAAGAAGAATCTGGAACGCAAGCGCGCCCACGACAAGTACGAGGAGGAGATCCGGCAGCAGGAGAAGAAGAACCAGGAACGGCAGGACGCGCTCGAAAAGAGTTGGGCGCAGCGCGAAGCGGTTCTCCACGAGCAGGAAGAGGAATTGCAGCGACTCCGGAAGGAGGGAGCCGAATTCCCCGCCCGCCTCGAGCGCGAAGTGCAGCGAGCCTCCGCGCAGGCATCGAAAGAAGCCAGGCAGCAGGCTGACCAGCAGATGCAGATCGCACAGAAGGAAGCCGAATCGGATCGGCGCATGGCGGAACTACAGATCAAAACGCTCGAAGGTCTCCTGGCGCGGCAAAACGTTCAGATCTCCGAAATGCAGAAGCAGATCGACGAGGCAAAAAGACAAGTGCAGGAGATCGCGGTCCGGGCCATCGAAGGGGCGTCGGGCGCCAAGACGCTCGCTCACGTCAACGAGATCGCGATGGAGCAGGCCAAGCATCGGGGCCCCCAGTCGTAGGTGACTCGCGGCCGCCACTCGATGTGCGCACCTCCTGCCGTAGTACAGTGGCGGCCCTGCATCCGAGGACTCGATCCGCCTGAAATGGCTGCGAATTCCGCCAAGACTGCGGAAGCCCAGGGTATGGGTGCGTTCGCCCAGAATCGCGGTTCGATGTCAGCCCGCGATGCCGCTCAGACTACCGTCATGGAGCGGCCCCGGCAATAGGCGAATAGGCTGTCAACAGGATTTCGGTGTGGCTCAATCCCCACCTGACAAACTGCGTTTCACAGCAAATTGCAAATAACTGAAAACACAAGGCAAGTCTGCCTGCCCTGTCGTCATTCTGGGCCGGAGTTCGAAGACGCATCCGGGGGACCAAGTGGAACTGCAACCGTCTTGTCGTCCTGCCGCACCAGACGGACAGTCGCGGTCCACGTCTCGTTGTCGTACAGAACGGATTCCACGTGCGTCCGAATTCGATGGCCATCGAGCTCATCGCGACGGGCACGGGGCAGCAGGTCGGCCACGGCTGACTCAATCGTCCCTGCGGCGACTTGATACCCGCACGGCCGCCGGCCGCCTGCTGTTGACCTGCACCGTAGTACCGATAGACCTTGTTGCCGCGCCGGCTGCTGTGCGGCGTCAGCGGCCTGCCGCAGGTTCCGCACTTGATCCTTCCCTTCAATGGCCACATCGGCCCATAGACGGACCCCCGCCCGGTTCGGGTTCTCCGGGCCTCAGACGTGGACTGGATTACGGAGCGTCGCCACCACCTGTCGCGCCGTCCATGGATTGCCTCCGCGCTTGTCGCCCGTGCGCAGCGCGACCGATATCTTGGTCCGCCAACCGCGAGTGTTTGCGGCTTCGGCAATCTCCGCCGGTTTCGTCCCGGCCGCAGCTTCTGCGAACATCCACTTGACGACCGCCGACTCCTCCGCGTTCGGCACCAGTTGCTTCGAGCGCCGGTCGGCATCGTACCCGAAGGGAACGCCGCCGGCGATTCGCAGGTGGCGCGCCTTCAATCGCTCCCGAGATTCGGCGATGCGGGCGGCGATCATCTCGCGCTCAAACTCGGCGAAGGACGCCAGGATGTTCAGAATGAAGGTGTCTTGGGCCGAGTGGCCAAGCTCCGGTGCTGTAACAACCACCAAACCGACCTCCAACTCGCGAAGTTCGCGGAGGAGCGTCGCGCACCCTCGCACGCTGCGCGAGAGCCGGTCAAGGCGATGAACGATGACCTGATCAACTTGTCCATTCCGGACGAGGGCAACAAGACGAGCGAGAGCGGGGCGATCGAGTGTGGCACCGGAGTAGCCCTCGTCGTCGAAACGCTCCGGGATCACCTTCCACCCGTGAACGCTTTGAGACTCTACGTGAAGCCGACAGGCCTCGTGCTGAACCTGGCACGAAGAGAGCTCTTCAGATGAGCTCACCGACTGGGGGGTGTAGATGGCGCATCGAATCGGCCTACCGCGAGGCGGCTCGGAATGATCACGGGGCAGTTCAACCTCCGGAGAGGTAGGGATCGAGCACAGCCATCACCGCATCGCGGACCTTCTGCGCGAGTTGACGAGCCCTTACCTCTTCTCCTGGCAGTGCCTCAGCCCGATCGCCGGGATAGCGGATCTCGGCGCCGAAGGGACTCAGCCAATTCGCATCATCGAGGGCCTCCGCCATCGTGGGATCAACTGGCTCCAGCAGAATCAGCAGGCGCCTGATGACGTGGGTCTTCGGAAATTCGATCTGGTGCCGGGTGAGGAGAGCCTTGAGGTACTTCTCAGCGGCCTGCTGAGCAGGAAACCCGACAATGTCCCGAAACTCGCCTTCAGGGCTGAGGCGGACGGCAGTCTTGAAATCCAGATCCGCCTTCCTGATCCACTCGCCCACCAACAGCCGGATCTCTTCCTCAGGCGGCCTCATAGAGGATCCTGCCGTATTTGTGCGCCGGGTAGGCGATGCCGCCGATGATGTTCTTCGTTGCCTCGAACCGCTCAGAGGAGATGATTTTGACGTCAACCGGGAAGCGTACATCGCCGATCGCGTCCGTGATGGCAACGCTCTCCTCGTGGCGGTTCTTTGCCGTCGGCTCGACGATCAGGATGTCGATGTCACTCTCCTTGGTCATCTGGTCCGTTGCGGCCGACCCAAACAGAATGATCCTGTCCGGCTTCGCCACGGCCAGTACGCGGCGGACGACTTCGCTCAGTACCGATTCATCAACGCCCATTATTTCTTATGATAGTCCGAAAGAGGCCGAGTTCGAAAATGTGCCGAGCGGGAGCCCTCTCTCAACAGGGCTGTCAACTTCGGCGGAGGCGTCAACGGAGAAACCGGAGAGTTCGAGCGGTTGAGAGAGGCCAACGCTCTGAACCAGCATGGTTGAGAGCGCACCCCGGTCTGCACTACTTCGAACCGGAGAAACCGGCCCCAACGCAAATACCACGGAGTGTTTGGGATACGGGGACGGCGGGGACGCACCGATGGTGTCAACGACAACAGCGGGAGAAAGTTAGCTTTTTGAGAATTGGCTCCCCACCTTGGACACGTTTCGAACTTTGGCGGCCTAAAACGCGATCCGCTCGAACCAGTCCAATTCCTTTCAGGCCAATGGCATGCGAGCACAACTGGCACGCCCATCCGGACTGGGCGCCCAGGCTGGACACGTCTCGAACTCGTCCAGGGAACCCAGGATAAGTTCCGGATGAGCCTTAACCCGGGTGCAATCGCCCGACCAGGAAGAGATCTTAGCGGCAGTGCCAACCTACTCGCACCGCAACGCCGCCATCGGATCGAGTTTTGTTGCGCGCCGGGCAGGCAAATAGCACGCCAACAGACCCGTGGCCGCCACCAGGACCATTACAACGCCGTAAGCGGCCGGATCCGTCGGACTCGTTTCGTAAAGCACCGAAGACATCACACGGCACAAGATCAGGGCGGCCACAAGGCCCACGACCGATCCAACGCCAACCATGGTCATCCCCTTGCGCAGCACCATTCGGAGAATGTCAGACGGCTCGGCCCCAAAGGCCATGCGGACCCCGACTTCGCGCGTCTGCCGGTGCACGGCGTACGCCATAACCCCGTAGATAGCCAGGAGGGTAAGGACCAAAGCCGCGGCAGCGAATAGACCCGTGATGATTGTGATGAGCCGGGGCATGGACAGACGGTCCTGTACGAGATTCTGCATGGGCTGGATGCTCGAGATCGGCTGGTTCCGGTTCACGGCCCAAACCGCCTGACGCATAGCCGCAGCCAGGGCCAACGGATCGCCCGACGTCCTGACCATCAACGCGATATCGGGCAGACAGAAAATGTCAATGGGTATGTAGACGTGCGCGCTGCGGAGTTTATCCGCGAGTTTGGGTGGTTGGATGCTCCCCACGACGCCAACGATCCTCAAAGCCATCCCCCCAGGTGGAGAGATCTCCCGTCCGAGGGGGTTCTCATCGGGAAAGTACATCCGGGCGAATTCCTTGTCTACAATCACCACGCCCTTATCCACTCGGGTGAAGGCGCGTCCCTGAAGCAAGGGAATGCTCATGGTTTGGAAATAGTTCATGCTGATGGTGCGCGCCTCGGCGATGGGACGATCGCCAAGTGCGGTCATGCCTCTTCCCGCGATCGCGAACGGCACGGGATTGTTGCCTCCGTCCGAAAGGGGATGCTGATTGACGGATGCGGCGCTCAACACGCCAGGGATGGCCTGGATGCGGTCCAGGACATTATGACAGAAGGCCGCGCGACGCCAGCTCTCCTGGTATTCCGGTGTGGAAGGCAAGCTGAGCTCAAGGGTCATCAACTGGGATGAGCTATACCCGAGGGACGTATGGGAGAGATGGTCCAGGCTCCGAAATAAGAGATAGAAACCCGCCAGCAGGACAAAGGACAGTGCGATCTCCCCCACTACCAGGAGCTTGGACAAACGGTGGCGGCTACGGTCTTCACCGGCGCTGTGGCCGGCAACGCGCAAGCCATCTGCCGGCCGCGTCCGGGAGGCCTGCCAGGAGGGGAACAGGCCGAACAACAACGTCGTCGCAAAAGAGAGAGCCATGGTGAGGGCCAGGGCCGAGGGACTCAAGGTGATGTGTGCCGTTCCCACGATCCCAGTGGATCTCTGGAAAACGGAGATCATCCCACGCATCAGATCCACGCCCCACCAGGACAGCAGGAGACCCAGCGCTCCGCCCAGCAGGGACAAGAGCAGGCTCTCCGTGAGCATTTGATGGCAGAGGCGAAGCCTCCCCGCTCCAAGGGCGGACCGGATGGCCATCTCGGGAGAGCGGGCCATGCCGCGCGCCATTAGCAGGTTCGCCAGGTTGGCGCAGGCGATAAGGATCAACAGGGCCGCCGCGACGTAGAGGACGACGACGGGCCTCTGGAGATCCCCGAACAAGAACTCCCGCAGCGGGATGAGCCTCACCGACCACCCCCTGTTGGTATCGGGATACCGCTCCGCGAGCCGTGCGGCGATGGTCCTCATCTCCGCCGATGCCTGCGCCTCGGCGATGTCCGGTTTCAGGCGACCGATCACCCAAAGCCTGCGCCCGCCTCGGCCCTGCACCGGATCGAGGTCAAGCGGCACATAGAACTCCACGCGGAAATTCTGCATGAATTCCGCATCCGGATGGGCCACTCCCACAACCGTATAGGCTCGGTTATCCAGCGTGACCGAACGCCCCAGGATGTCCGGCCGGCCCCCGAAGGCCCGCTGCCAGAGGGAATGGCTCAGAACCACGACGTCGCTCTTGGCCGTGCCGATTTCTCCGCGCAGAAAACCGCGGCCCAGGGCCGGGGGCCTTTCCAGCACGTCGAAGAAGTTCGCCGTCACGGCCCAGCCGGACAGCGCCAGAGGTTCATCCGTGCCCGTCAGGTTGTACCCCTGGTCTTCCATGGCGCCGAGTTCTTGGAACGTTGTGTTTTGTCTGACCCAATCGCAGTAATCCGGTGCCGAGGATCTAACCGACAGGAAACGCTTGAGCTGCGGGCTCGAGCTCATGCTCCAGACGGACACAAGACGCTCAGAGTGCGCGAACGGCAGGGACTGAAACAGAAGTCCGTACAGCGCGCTGAAGAACGTCGTGTTCGCGCCTATGGCCAGGGCCAAGATCAACACTGCGGTGATGACAAATCCTGGATTCTTGCGCAGGATGCGGAGGCTATGGCGGATGTCCTGCGCCAGAGTCTCCAGGAAGTACGTTCCGCGGGCTTCGCGGCATTCCTCTTTGACTTGCTCGAATCCGCCAAATTCCAGACGAGCGCTGCGGCGCGCCTCCGCAGCGGGCAAGCCCGACTGCACAAACTTCTCGACCAGTTGGTCGAAGTGAAAGCGCATTTCGTCGTCGAGTTCGCTCTCGACTTCACCGCGGCGAAACAGCGCGCGGAGGCGATTCAAAACATCGCTGAGCATCTTCCACTCCCTAAGCCGTCTCCAGCACCTGAGCCACGGCGGTCGCGAGCTTCTTCCATTCGCCCGCTTCGGTTTCAAGCTGTTTCTGCCCGCTCTTGGTGAGTTCGTAGTATTTCGCACGGCGGTTATTCTCGGACGCTCCCCAATGCGCCTTGATCCAGCCGCGGCGTTCGAGGCGATGCAGCGCCGGATACAGCGACCCTTGCGGGACCTGCAGAACCTTGCTGGAGACCTGGTGGATGCGCTCGGAAATGGCCCAGCCGTGGTTGGGTCCAAGCGCCAGAGTCCGGAGGATCAAGAGATCGAGCGTACCCTGAGGAAGATCAACGCGTTGTTCTGACATATACACCCCTGGTACTTCTACAGGAAACAACGATAACACTTCTCCTGTAGAAGCGCAAGGGGGAAATGTTGATCCGGCGGCGCGCGATACGTCGTGGATCGTCGGCCATCCCGAAGTTGGTACGCATAGTGGACCAGCGCCGAGTTCGTTTCGGGGTGTTGGCCGGATGAAGAGTTCGAGTCCACGCCGGGTCACTGCCAAGTGGGTCCAATCCAGAAGAAACGTCTGAAATGCCCGTAATGAAATCAATCAGATAGCATGAAGTCGAGGAGTTTCAGATTGGCTCCCCGGCATGGATTCGAACCACGATTCACGGCTCCAAAGGCCGCTGTCCTACCATTAGACGACCGGGGAACACGCTGACGGCGTGCTTCCTTCGTAGTTTACCAGCGCCGCGCCCGAAATCGCACGGCCGCACGATTGCTACTGACGGTCGCACGATTGCTGCTCAATGCTACGCGGCCCAGAGGCGCGCGCGGCCCGCCCCTACCATTCCGCGTACACCGTGCCGTCCAGGGGACTCGATCGGTCCGAGCCGCTGCGGACGTCGAAGATGCCCGGCTCGGCCTGGTTTACGGAAGCCGTCGCTTCTTCCATGATCAGCTTCCACGTCTCGTTCGACCCGGTGATCGGGTCGATCGGCACGTCTTTCAAATAGCCCTCCGACACCAGATCCTGCAGCGTCTGCGGCGCCTTCTGCTTGTCGTAGGTGTATTCGTCGATCACCGTTCGCAGCGTGAACAGGTTGTTCCGCAGCAAGCTCTCCTTGGCCCGCATGATCGCTTTCTGATACATCGGCACGGCCACGGACACCAGGATCGAGATGATCGTCATCACGATCATGATCTCGATCAGCGTGAAACCCGCTCGCCTTCTCTTCATCGCGTCACCACTCCGAATACGGCGTCCCGTCGCTTGTTTTCTCCGTCGTCTTGCTGTAAATGTCGAAGACGTTCTGCCCGCCCCAACTCTGCGACGCCGGCTCGTCCCTCGTGCTCCGCAGGCCCCACTCGTAGGAGTTCGTCATCGGGTCCTTCGGGATGCGCCGCAGAAACTTCACCTTCTTGTCCGCGCTGCCTTGCGGGCGCACGCCTTCCACCAGTTGCTCCAGGCTCTCCGGGTATCCGTCGCTGTCCACCTTGCCCGGCGGGATCTGGCGGTAGTCCGACGCATCTTTGTACTTGTCGATCGCCGCACGAACCTCCCGCAGCGCGTAGTGCAGCTCTTTCTCCCTCTCCCTCCGGATCTTGTACCGCGCCAGCGGAAGCGCCATCGTGGTCAGCAGCGCCATGATGGTGAAGGCAACAATCAGCTCCACCAGCGTCATCCCGCGTTGGCTCTTCCGTCGCATAGCTCACTTCACCGTAATCTCGGCGTGCGGCACGTCCGTGGTTACCGCCTGCGATTGCGAGTTCCGCGCCGCCAGGTCGGAGAACGTCACGTTCGCCGTGCCCGCCTTTATCGCCTGGAACGTGAGCACGGCCAGGGTGCCGGACCCGTTCACGCCTCCTGTTCCCGGCAGCCGGTTCAAATTGACCGTGGCGTCGCCGGTGTCGTTCAGGATATTGCGCGTGAAGATCACCTTCTGCCCGTCGCTTGAAAGCATCGGGCCCGCCTTCACTTCCTGCAAGCGCAGAATCTGCGGGTCGAACTTCAGGTGGAACGGCGCGGCCACCAGGTCGCTCACGTTATCCACGTCCAATTGGAGCGTGAATGTCGAGCCGGCCTGCACCGGCGAGGTCCAGGGCCGGAACAGCAGGTGCGCCGGCGCGGGCGCCTGCGCGGGCCGTACGGGCGCCGCCGGCTGCTGCGCCGGCGCTGCGGGCAGAGCCGGGGTCACTCCCGGGGCTGGCGCCACGGGCTGCGCCGGCCCGGCCGCCGCGGGAGCGCCTCCCTTGGCCGCGGCGTCCGGCTGCGGAGAGTAGCTCAGCCGTGTCACCGCTTCCGTGCCCGCCAGAATCGCCCGGAGGTTCACTTCGTTGATGCCCGGCGTCCGCACGATGTGCGGAATCAAGGCGATCATCAGTTCGCTTTCGTCCTTCTCCGTACTTTCGCTAGAGAACAGCCGCCGCACGACCGGGATGCTCGACAGCCCCGGAATCCCGCTCACTTGCTTCGTGGTCTGCAACTGCTGCAAGCCACCCACCAGGTTCACCTCTCCTTCCTTCAGCCGGATCTCGTGCTCGATCTTACGCTGTCCGATGATTGGCTGCGTGATGCCGCCGATGCTCACGTCGCCGCGCTTCTGGGAAATGTCCATCACCACCTTCAGCGTAACCTCGTCGGTGCCGTGCACCATCGGCGTGATGTCCACGTTCACGCCCACGTCAATAAACTGAAACTGCTGGTAGAGTGAACCGTAGCCGCCGACGCCGCCGCTCGTGGCTCCGAATGGCTGAAACCCCCCCTGAGCCACGGGCAACTTGTCACCAATGCGGAGGCTGGCCTTCTGGCCGTTGGACGCGCGGATCTGAGGCGCTTGCAGCACGCGCGTCCGGTTGTCTCCCATTACAGCCTGCAGCAGCGCGCCGGGGAGCGTGACGGAAAAGTCGTTGGTCGAGATGTGGCCGACGCGAGCCAGTGAGATGAGCTGCTGCGTCGTGCTGCCGGTCGTGGTCGTGCCGGTACTACTACTACTGCTGCTGTTCGAACCGCCGAGCAGCACGGGGTTCCGCGGCGAGAACTGGATTTGCGTGTTGAGGCCCGCCGCTCCGGCCGCACCCGCGATCGCGGCCGCCAGGCTCCGCGTGCGCGTCCGGCTTGCCTCGAGAACCAGAATGTCCACGATCACCTCGGATTTCGGCTTGTCGAGATCGTTGATCAGCTTTTCAGAGAGCATCACCTGGTCTGTCGTCCCGCGGATCACCAAAGCGTTCATCCCGGAGTAGGTGATCACCTTGTTGGCGCCCGTCACGAGCCGGATTGCCGTCGAGACCTCCTGCAGCTCCTGCGGCGTGGTCAGGTTCGAGAGATAGAAGACTTTGACCGCGTTGTCCTCGTACTCACGCCTCTTCTGCTGGTTGTCCTGGGTCACGAAGATCGCGTTCGGCGAGAGCGGCTTCCAGTAGGACTTCGTCATTGTCGCGATGTAATCCAGCGCATCGTCCAGGCTGGAGCTCACGAGTTCTACCGAAGCCGTCTTCGCGGCGTTCTGGTCCTTGCCATAATCGGGATCGAACACCACGTTGATGCCCGCCAGCTTCACCACGGTCTCGAAGAGCACCTTCGGAGGCTGGTTCGCCATGCGGAGGTTGATCGGCTGCTGGGACAGCGGCCGCAGCTCCGGCGGCGATTCCATCCGGTCGAGTCTCTCCACCTCCTTCTTCCGAGCGATTTCGAACGGCGTCATCGCCTTCTGACCGGATGTCAGTTCCGTTCCGCCCGCCGCGCTCTTCTTCGCGCGCTCGATCATTTCCATCGTCTGCCTGAGTTCCTGCCGCGCTATCTGGGAAGCGGGATCGGTGGCGGCGGCCTTCTCGAACTCCAGCAGCGCCTGGTCGAGTTCGCCGCGCTCGCGGAGCTTCCGCCCCAGGTCAACGTGGGCCTGTCCGGCCTCGAAGCGCACGCGCTTCACGCTCAGTTGGTACGACGGATCGCCCGGGTCCTCAGTCAGGGCCTTCTCATAGAAATCCAGGGCCCTGTCCCAGTCCTTGCGCTCCTCGGCCTTCTTGCCGTCAGCCATATACTTCTCGGCCTTACGCGATCTGGCCTCGCCCGGTGTGGCAAACGCCAGGACCAGGGCGAGGGCCGCCAGTATTCTCATGAACCGGTCGAAATGATGCATCTTATTGGTATTCCAGGGGTTGTGCTAATATGGTGTCGGCGGCGCAACCCCTTGCCATAAACCATTGACGATCTAAGGTTTGCCCGCGTGGAGAGGAAAGTTCGCCTCCGGTCTTCCGGGGCGGCTGAACCGGCTTGCAGAAGCAACCTGCGGAGGTCAAGATCCTGGCTGCCAACCGGCAGGCGTCTCACAACTATTTCCTCCTCGAGCGGTTTGAGGCGGGCCTGGTTCTTACCGGAACTGAAGCAAAATCCGCCCGCGACGGGCAGGTTCAGCTCAAGGACGCCTACGGCGAGGTGCTCCGCAACGAGGCTTGGCTCGTGCACGCGCACATCAGCCCGTACTCGCACGGCAACCGGATGAACCATGACCCGCTCCGTACGCGCAAGCTGCTGATGCATCGCAAGGAAATCGATAAGCTCCTCGGGAAGACCCGTGAGAAGGGCCTGACGCTCATTCCCACCAAGATCTACCTGAAGCAGGGGCGCATCAAGTGCGAGCTGGCGCTCGCGCGGGCCAAGAAGCTGCACGACAAACGCGAGGCCGAACGGACGCGCTCGACCGAGGCCGAGGCGCGCGCCGCCCTGCGGAGACACTCACACTGAATCTGTACCTACGTCTATGGAAATCAAATTCGAGCCCGTACCGATCGAGCAGGTGGAAACCGACGCACTCGTGATCGTCGCGTTCGACAAGGATAGCGCCGGCGGTCTCGCATTCGAGGCCGCCAAGGCCGCCAACGCCGCCACCGGCGGATGGATCCAGGAGCTGTACGAGTCCGGCGAGTTCGCCGGCAAACAGTTCGAAGTTGTTGTCCTGCACCGCCCCGCGGGCCTCAAGGCCAGGCGGCTGGTAGTTGTCGGAGGCGGTCGCGCGGCCGGCTTCGGCTCTCCCGAGCTGCGGCTCACTGCCGCCGCCGCCTTCCGCGCCCTCAAGCCAAAGGGCGTGCGCTCCGTTGCGCTCGCGCTCGACGGCGGCGACCGCCTTAACGACTTCGCCGGGGCGGCGGCCGAGGGCGCGCTGCTCGGCGACTACGAGCCCGACCAGTACAAAACGGACAAGAAGGACGGCGTCGCGATCGACCTGTTCTCTGTCGTCGCGCCCGGACAGGCCGGCGCCATCGATGGCGCGCTCGCGAGGGCCCGCATCTTAGCCGGCGCACAGAACTTCGCGCGTGCCCTCGCCAGTGAGCCCGCGAACCGATTGACGCCGACCCTACTTGCCGAGCGCGCTCACCAGGTGTGCGCCGAAAACGGTCTGGAGTGCCTGGTTCTCGACCAGGACCGTATGCGCGAGCTCGGCATGGGCGCCCTGCTCGGCGTGGCCCAGGGCAGCGCGGAGCCGCCGGCTCTTATCATCATGCGCTACCGCCCGTTCGAGGCGCCCGCGAATGCGGCCCACCTCGGCCTGGTGGGCAAAGCCGTCACTTTCGATACCGGGGGCATCTCCATCAAGCCTTCGGAAAACATGGACAAGATGAAGTTCGATATGTGCGGCGGCGCGGCCGTCATCGGGGCCATGCGCGCCATCGCGCAGCTCCGGCCTGCCATCCCGGTCACCGCGCTCGTGCCCGCGGTGGAGAACATGCCGGGCAGCCGCGCCCAGCGGCCGGGCGACATCGTCACCACGCTCTCGGGCAAGACCGTCGAGGTGCTCAACACCGATGCCGAAGGGCGCCTGATCCTCGCCGACGCCCTCGAGTACGCCAAGCGCGAAGGCTGCACGCACCTTGTGGATGCCGCCACGCTGACCGGCGCCATCGTCGTCGCGCTCGGCCACGTTCACGCCGGGGTTTTCGGCAGCGACCAGGGTCTGCTGGACAAGGTACTCGGAGCCGCGCGGGCCGAGGGCGAGAAGATGTGGCCCATGCCGCTCGACGAGGAGTACAAGGAACAGCTCAAGAGCGCTTTCGCCGATTTGCCGAATATCGGCACCCGGTGGGGCGGAGCCGTCACCGCCGCCATGTTCCTGAAGGAGTTCGCCGACCCGCTGCCGTGGGTCCACCTCGATATCGCCGGCACCGCCTGGCTCGAAGAGACCAAGCCGTACATGCCAAAAGGGCCCACGGGAATCGCGGTTCGCACCTTGGTGCATCTCGCCACGGACTGGCCGGCGTAAGTCCGCCGTTAACGTCCGCGCGCCGCATCCGCCCCGCGACCAACGTCCGTTACCGAGCCGCGACCGACGTCCGTTCCGAGCGCTGGTAGAGTAGGAGAGAGGGCGACGCAAAGCGCGACCCACTCTCCCCTCGTCGAACCGGAGGTGCAGATTTCCCGCGTCCGGCTCTCCTGAAAACTCTCGCCTCAGGCATGCACAAGCTCCGAGAGAC
>Ga0209777_10004588_pt1 | contig 16251 bp, 10 predicted proteins | sample FrelakmetHBP12HB_FD_187147 | JGI IMG/M metagenome (GOLD analysis project Ga0209777, IMG submission 187147) | Freshwater lake sediment microbial communities from the University of Notre Dame, USA, for methane emissions studies -HBP12 HB (SPAdes)... | ecosystem: Environmental > Aquatic >...
GACCGAATTTCATCGCCTCCGGTTGCGGCCCGACGACGGCCATGCCGGGCTACCTGATCACCTGCTTCGGCAAAGTGGCGGACACAAAGACGAACAAGGTGATTCGGGAGGAAGACATCAAGTCGCCCTGCGACGTCGGTTCGCTGGTTTCGGAGGGCATGATGATCACGGTGCCGTCTGAGTGTGGGTGCACCTACGAGATGAAAGGTTACCGCGTGTTGACTGCGGCTCGGAACATCCAGCCGCACACGGCGCCCGCCTGGAAAAATCGCCTTTCCGTGCTGGATGCAGCCGAACCGGCGGCGCTGACCCTCACGGAAACCGATTGGCCGACCTATCGCCACGATCCACAGCGCAGTGGCGCAAGCACGGCGGCCGTGGGCGATCAACCCAAGGTCCTGTGGCAGTGGAAGCCAGCCGGCGCCGCGCCGTACAATAAGGTCTGGCCCGCCGGTGCAGGCCCGCGCCTGGCGGCCGATTTCCAGGCCACCGCCCCCGTGGCGGCGGCGGGCAACGTCTGGTTCGCGTCTCACGACGGCAACATCCGTTGTGTGAAGGCGGACAGCGGGAAGGAGCTCTGGAAGTTCCCGACAGGCAGCCAGCTTTTCACTCCGCCGACGGTCTGGGGCGGCCGCGTGCTGGCCGGAGGCGGCGACGGCCGGATTTACTGTCTCGACGCCACGACCGGCCGATGCCTGTGGAACCTGCTGGCCGCACCCCTGAACCGGCGCGTGTTCTGGTTCGGCCATCTCATCAGCACTTGGCCGGTAGTGCCTGGCGTTGTCGTACAGGACGGGGTTGCATACGCCGTCGCCGGCTACCAGAAAGAAAACGGCATCCACGCCTATGCCCTCGATCCTAAGACCGGCCAGGTGCTCTGGGAAAAAGACGACGCCGGAGCAGGCGGCCCGGGCAATCCAAGGGCCGGTCTCGGCTCCAGCGGCAGCATCGCCTTGGCAGGCGGCAAGCTGTGGCTTGCCAGCTCGCCCTCCGGTTTCTTCGAACTGACAACCGGCGAATATAAGCCGGCGGGCGGCGGCAATTTCGGGAGCGAGGTTGGCGCGTTGGACAAGTGGGTCTTCCAGGGCGGGCGGCGTCTGAGCGAAACGCAAGACACCTTGACCCGTCCCTTGGGCGGGTCCGAGTTTACCGCGTCCACCAGCGGGCCGCCGGCCGCGCAGATCCCATTGACCAACAATGGCACCTCTCTACCGGTCTGGGATGCGGAACTGGCCGTGCTGCCGCCCAAGGGCGTGTCCGGAGGACTGACGGCTGTTCCCACGGCCAAACTGCTGGGCTGGCTCACGGAGAGGTCGGTCCCGCCCCCCAAGGCGCCGGCCAATGCCCCCAAACCCAAGCTCAGCGATTGGCCGGAGTTCAAGTCGTGGACGACGGAGAACCTGACGCCGGTCGCCTTTGCGCTGGCCAAAGACCAGCTCGTCGTGGCCAGCACCGATGGCAAGGCCCACAAGGCGAGCGGCTTCCGCCGCGCTGACGGCACGAAGGCGTGGTCCGTGGATTTGCCCGAGCAGCCTGTGATGAACCGTCTCGCGCTGGACCGTGACGGCCGAGTGCTCATTTCCCTGTGCGATGGCTCAGTCATCTGCTTGGGACATTAGGCTGGAAACGCTCGGCAGGAAAAGAATAGGAGCGTGTGGAGCGCAGCAGCGGCTCAAGCGGCCTGAAGAAGATTCGCTCGCCTTCGATGCTGGCGGCATAGGGAATTGACATGGGCATGAAGCTGCCCGTGTTCAAGACGGTAATCCCGTTGACCTTCCATTCCCCGGGGCTGTGGGTGTGCCCGACCAGCACATGGCGAACGGGCCTTGGGAAGGCTGCGGCCAAGTGTGCCGCCAGGCGCGGCGCGCGCCACCAGTAGCGCAGGATGTGCAGCGGCCTCTGCGGCGGCATCACTACGCTTGCCAGGTAGGCCAGCTTGCCCCGCGGCTCGCGGGCCATCGGGTGTTCCCGCAGGTACTGGGCCTGCGTCTTGCGGTATGCGTCGCACAATTCCACGAAGCCCTTCGGCCGCCCGCCGAGTTGTGCCCAGCGTTTGCGCAGGCGCGCAGCCAGGGCCTGTTCCGAGGTCTTGGTGGGGTGGGTGATGTCTGCGATGCAGTCGCCGTGGAATACCAGCGTGGCTGAAGGCTCCAGGTACACCCATTGCAGTTTGGAGATGGCCGGGTCATGGTTGCCCATGATCATCTCCGGAGGGCCGAAGCGGCTTTGGCACGCTTCGATCACGTCTTTGAGCAGCGCCTCGGACTTGGCGGTGCAGTGCGGGGCCTCATAGCGGTCCAGCGTGTCGCCATTGAGGATCACGCGGTCGTACTCGCTCGCCAGGCGGCGAATACTGTCTAGCAGTGCGCTGAGCCGGGAGGCGGGGATGCCAAAATGGAAATCCGATAGAATGAGTGTCTTCACGGCCGGTCTCAACTCTTGCCGTCCCGCCTCAGCGCAGATTGTAAGAGACCAGGGAGCAAGAGCCAAGAACTTTCCCGGCTACGCGTTCACGAAGATGTCGTCGAACCGGACGCCAAGGCCGGCTGTCTCCACGGCGAAGCGCACGGGTGTGGCTTCAATGCCGATGCCCTTATATTCATCGCTCTTGAGGCTGAGGGTGACTCTGAAAGGGCGGGCGGGATAGCAGCCATGTTCCAGCTTGATGTTCGAGATCAGCGCTCCCGACGGCGAAACGTTGCGCACGACGGCGCTGCCCGAATCGAACAACGTCCCGTCGCTCAGCAGCAGGCGGATCTCGCAAGGAATGTCCAATATGATGCGCCGGGTTTCCCGATAGTGTGCGCACAGATGATCGGCAAACTCGGGCGACTTCGCGGCCGCTCTGAAGACCAGTTTCTCGGCGCTCCGGATGTAGTTCTGGTCCGGTCTTTCACTCGCGCCGAGGGGGCGCAAACCGGCAGGCAAACACTCGACGCTTTCCAGGCGGGCTGCTACAGACGCCATATCCCCCACTCCTTCTCCCAGGGCCTGACACTGTCTCGGCGGCAGGCGATGATCACTGCCTCACCAAAGCTCTTCCCTAATGCCTATTATCGGCAGGAATACGGAGACCCCGCAGGGAATTCGGGGCCTTGGAATGCGGCGCGGCGCGCTGGCGCTGCTCTCGAAGCGGCGACATGTGGGAGCGCTCCAAGAATCTGCGCTTCATGCCCCGCGCCTGAAGCGTATCCTTCCCCTAGCTATGAGCACTGTGCTTGCGCCTGCCATGGAGCGCATCCTGTTCCCGCAGCCACAGGCCGCCGCGAGAGGGCCGCTGCTGCGGCGTGTGCTCTCCGGCGCTCTGGCCGCGGGGCTGGACTTGCTCTTCCCGCCGCACTGTGCCTCCTGCGGCACGCCCTTGCCGGCCGGAACCAACACGGCTCTGTGCCGTGGCTGCGCGGAACGAATCCCGTGGCTGGGCGCGGACCGCTGCGAACGTTGCGGGGCAGGGGTGGGGCAGGGCGAGGGCGTAGTGCGTGAATGTCCCTCTTGCCGCAATCACGCGCCGGCTTTTGTGCATGCGGCTTGCACGGTAGCACGCTACATGGAAGGGCCGGTGCGGAACCTGATCCTCGCCTTGAAGTTCAGTGCCCGGCAACACCTGGCCCGGCCGCTGGGCGAAATGTTGGCTCAGCGCATACGCGAGACCGAACTTGCGCCACCAAACACGCTTCTCATACCCGCCCCCCTGACGCGGCGCGCGCTGCGGCGCCGCGGCTTTAACCAGGCCGAGGAGATCGCCATCAACGTGGCGCGCTGCCTGAATCTTCCGCTCGAACCCCGGCTCTTGAGGAAGATCCGGCACACGCTGCCGCAGGCGACGCTGACTCATGAACAGCGCCGGACGAATCTGAAAGGCGCGTTTGTCTGCGACCCGCGAATAGCCGCGCATTACAAAGGCAGGCGTGTGCTGCTGATTGACGATGTTATCACCACCTGCGGCACTGCCTCCGAATGCGCGCGCACGCTGGCCGCTGCCGGCGTGGGCGAGGTCCGCGCAGCCGCTATCGCGCGGGGATGAGGATGAGACGCATGTCCAAGGTGCGGCGTTTCCGTGTTGAGTCGCTGCAAGGGTTGAGGGCCGGCGACGCCGTGGCCTTGCCCGAGGCGCAGGCGCGGCACTTGCATGTGCTGCGTTTGACCGCCGGCACGGAGATCACGGTCTTCGATGGGGCCGGCCGGTCCGCTTTGGCGAGGCTGGCCGAAACGCCGGAAGGACCGAGCGCGGAGCTTATCCTGCTGAGCGCTAGGCCGGCAGTTGTGGTGCAGGGTTCCAGCCTGCTGGAGGCGCGCAGTCTTACCTTGGCCACTGCCTGGCCGAAAGGAAAACGGGCGGCGCTGCTCGTGGAAAAGTGCTCCGAACTCGGCGTCAATCTCATTCTCCCAGTCCGTTACGCACGCAGCGTGGTCCACAAAGCGGAGGGGTCGGAGTCGCTCGCCCGCCTGCGGCGCATTGCCGCGGAAGCAGCGAAGCAGTGCGGCCGAAACGACGAGCCGGAGATTGGCGCGGAGCGGCCCTTCAGCCAACTGCTTGCTGCAGAGGCGCAAGAAGGTCTGGCCTTGCTGCTGGATGCGCACGCGGATTTGCAACTGGCCGATTTTCTTCTGGAGAAACGCGCTGCCTTGCGAGAGCAGAATCTGTTGCTGATAGTCGGTCCGGAGGGCGGGTTGGCACCGGAGGAGTCGGCGGCGGCGGCTGCGGCAGGCGTGATGGGTGTGCGTCTGGCGCGGCATGTCTTGCGCGTGGAAACGGCGGCGCTGGCGGCTTGCGCGGTCGCGGGCGCATTGTTGGAGGGCTGATTCCGTGCCGAACAAAGGGAGGGGCTTGCTCATGCCACGTTTACGGAAAGCGCCGCGGTCTCCGTTCGCTTGCACCTGCGCCATCGCCACGGTGTGGCTGCTTGTGGTGCAGGCATCCTGCCTGCCCGCGGACGGCCTTGTTACGACGGAATCTCTGCTGAACGAGATGGTTGACCGAGACGTCTTGGCGCGTTGGCCCCAGCCGGAGTACCAGTGCAGGCAGTTTGGCAGCTACGACAAACGCTCAAAGACCCCGGATGATCCGGCCGGCTGGTTCGCCAACGGGGACAATATGGAAAGCATGGGAGTGCCGGTGAAATGGGAACCGCACCAGGGGCGGCAGGAGTGCGTCATGCTGGACGTGGACGGCCCGGGTTGTATCGTGCGCTTCTGGTCGGGTGGAGCACGGCCCAAGGGCAACGTGCGCTTCTACCTTGACGAGAGCGAACAGCCTGCCATTGACGCGCCGTTATTCGATCTGTTCAGCGGGGGCAGTTTCGTTCCCAAGCCCCTGGCGATAATGAACGCCGGCGAGGCCATCAATCTGTACCTGCCGATCCCCTTTGCCAAGCATTGCAAGATAACCTACGACGAAGGCAAGCCGCCCGCCGCGCCGCCAGGGCGTTGGTACAACGTGGAGTACCGCGTGTATGCCCCAGGCACGAAGGTGCGGAGCTTTTCAATGGACGACATGAAGACGGCGGCCCAAACGCTGGAGCGGGTCAAGAATGCGCTCACGGCAGCCACCAATCCCCTCAAATACAAGCCCGTCCAGGACCATTTGACCATCGAAGCAGGTGAGGAAGCCACGCTGAACTTGCCAGCAGGGCCTGCGGCCTTGCGAATGCTGAAGCTTGTCTTTTGCCCTGGGGCCGCTGATAGGGGTGCAATTTTCCGCCTCACGGTTTTGCGCATGACTTGCGATGGTGTTGAGACCATCTGGTGCCCGGTAGGCGATTTCTTCGGCACCGGCCCGGAACGAATTGGCCTGAACAGTTGGTATCGCAGCGTTGACGAATACGGATTTATGAGTTGTCGTTGGGTGATGCCGTACCAGAAGTCAGCCAGCCTCAAGCTCGCGAACTTGGGCAAGAAACAGGTGGTCGCGATCATCGATGCACGGGTGGGTGACTGGAAGTGGGATGCGCGCTCCATGTGCTTTCACGCCAATTGGCGGCAGGAGCGCTCGATTCAAACCAAGCAGGCGGCCGGCACGATGGATTGGAACTACATCACGGCCACGGGCAAAGGCGTGTATCTGGGCGACACGCTGGCTCTCTTCAACCCGACGAAAGCTTGGTGGGGCGAGGGCGATGAGAAAATCTGGGTGGATGGCGAGAGTTTCCCTTCGCATTTCGGGACGGGCAGCGAAGACTACTACGGCTACGCCTGGGGCAATCCCACGGTGTTCCAAGGACCGTTCTGCAACCAGCCGCTGGTCCACCCCGGCAACTTCGGCCACACCACCAACACGCGCACTCGCAGCCTGGACGCCATTCCATTCACCAAATCGCTGAAGTTCGACATGGAGATCTGGCACTGGGCCGCCTGCAAAATGGACTACGCCGTCGCGACGTGCTGGTATGGCTTGCCCGGCGCGACGAGCAACCGTGGACCAGAGCCTGAAGAAGCCGCGGCACCCCTGCGCGAGGCCCAAGTCATGAAGATCCGCGACGCTATCGAGTGCGAAGAAATGAAGGTTCTGGCCAACTCTGATGGCCTGGCCCGCTCAACGCAAGCCGGCGCTCTGATAGGCGATGGCCAATGGAGCAACGATACGCAATTATTCATTCAGGCCAAGAAGCCGGGCGATTTCCTCGAGCTGCTTGTTACAGACAAAGCCGCAGGGCCTCGGAAGGTCACTCTCTACGCCACCAAGAGCTACGACTACGGCATCCTGCGCTTTGCGGTCAACGGGAAACGGGCAGAGAAGGATTTCGACGGCTACAATGCGCAGCCGGTGCTCAGCGGGCCTATCGCCCTCGGCGTCTTCGAACCGAAAGACGGCCAGTTCGTGCTGCGAGTCGAGGTGGTGGGGACGAACCCCGCATCCAGAGGGCCGAAGTACTATTTCGGTCTGGACGCGGTCGTGCTGTCGGCTCCTTGAGCGCCCGTGAGTTGGGGCGCTGAGATGAAGGCAGAATGGGAGAATTGTGGGATTGGCGAAAGGGAGAAGGTGAAGAGCGCGCTGTCCCCCTCACCCCAACCCTCTCCCCCAGGGGGAGAGGGAAGGGTGAGGGGCCCGTTCTCCGTTTCCTTGTGTTCCTTTGCCATTCAGGGTAGAGTTAATGGAGAAGCTGATATGGGGGGTTGACTATGGCACTGAAGATCGAACGCATCAAGGTCTGGGCCGCCAGCATTGAGGACAAGCCTGGGACGATGGCTCGGAAGCTTTCGGGGCTGGCGAAAGCAGGCGCGAACCTGGAGTTCATTTTCGCGCGCGTGCTGGGGCAGCCGGCGGGCGCGGGGGTCGTGTGCGTCACGCCGCTCAAAGGCCCAGCCCAGATTCGCGCCGCCAAGGCTCTCGGGTTTGAGGACCTCACGCGCATCAATACGGTGCGCATAGAGACACCGGACGCGCCCGGGATCGCAGCCAGGCTGGCCGAGAGGATCGCCGCGGCGGGTTTGAACCTGCGGGGCTTCTCAGCAAACTCCCACGGCAGGCAGGGCGTCATCTATCTGGCCTTCGAGAGCGGCGCTGACGCCACCACGGCGATGCGCGTGCTCAAGAAGAGCGGCAAATAGGAATTCACCGGCAAGAAGCTGAAGGACGAAAAGAAGAAGTGGCTGAGCGGCGCAGTGGCGGACGGCCTCCTAAGCTCAGGGCGGTGACTGAGACCTTTTGCCCGGCCCCTGGTTCCCTGGACTATTTTGAGCACGACGCCGATTTCGGAGTGGTCGGGCGCGGCCCAAACGTGGAAACTGCCTTCGTACAGGCGGCACGCGCCATGTTTGCCATCATGGTAGAGCTGGACGCGCTGCGGGACGGTGAGCACTTGGCGTTCGAGTTTGAGGAAACGGACTTGGAGTTGGCTCTGGTGGAATGGCTTAACAGGCTGCTGGCCGAGGCGCGTTGCCGCGGGCTGGCCCTGGGGAGGTTTGCGTTGCGCCGCCCCCTCACCCCACCCTCTCCCCCACGGGGGAGAGGGAAGGGTGAGGGGGCCACTGTCCGCGGACAATGGCACGGCGAAGCGTGGGGCCAGCGCTGGAACGACCGGCTGGCCCGCGGCACCGAAGTAAAGGGCGCAACGCTTACTATGCTGTCCGTGCGCCAAGTCGCGGGCCAGTGGGAGGCCCGCTGTGTAGTAGACGTATGAACAGAAGGGAGAAGAATACAGAAGACAGAATACAAAAGGGAGTGCGGAAGAGCGGGGCGCGCGGAATGCAAGCTTCTCTATTCTGTCTTCTGTATTCTCAAGGATAGTCCATGGACTTGAAACGATTGAAGCAGGTGGACGAATATCGCTGGAGCGTGCCCCTGAAAGACGCTGAGGAACGCGCCCCGGTGCTGCTCTACGGCACCGCTGAGCTGTTGCAGGGCATGGACGAGAAGGTTCTCGAGCAGGTCACCAATGTGGCGCACTTGCCGGGCATCGTCGGCAGCGCGATGGTCATGCCCGACGGGCACTGGGGCTACGGCTTCCCCATCGGCGGCGTGGCGGCCTTCGATCCCCGGCGCGGCGGCATTGTCTCGGCCGGCGGCGTGGGCTTTGACATCTCCTGCGGCATCCGCTGCCTGCGCACCAACCTTACCTGGCAGCAGCTCGGGCCCAAGGTCGAGGCGCTCGCCGAGGCACTGTTCCGCACCATTCCCGCGGGCGTCGGAAGCGAAGGCAAGCTGCGGCTGCCGCCTGACGAATTGGACGAGGTCCTCACGGGTGGCGCGGTGTGGGCCGTGGAGCACGGGTACGGTTCAAGAGAGGACTTGGATTTCATTGAAGACCACGGCAGCGTGCCCGGCGCGAAGCCGGAGTGCGTCTCGCTTTTGGCCAAGGAGCGGCAGAAAGGCGAAATGGGCACGCTGGGCTCAGGCAATCATTACCTGGAAGTCCAGGTGGTCGAGCGTGTCCACGACGCCCCCGCGGCGGAAGCCTTCGGACTCTTTCAGGGCCAGGTGTTGGTCTCGATCCACTGCGGCTCGCGCGGCCTGGGGCACCAGGTAGGCACCGACTACCTGGTATCGCTGGCCAAGGCCGCGCAGCGCCTGGGCATCAAGCTTCCTGAGCGCGAACTGGCCTGCGCACCACTCGAATCCCCGGAAGGGCAGCAGTACCTCGGCGCGATGACGGCGGCGATCAACTGCGCGCTGGCCAACCGCCAGATACTGACGCATCTCACGCGCAGCGCTTTCGCGCGCATTGTGCCCGAGGCCGCCCTGGACACGCTCTTCGATGTCTCTCACAACACCTGCAAGTATGAGACTCATGTTGTGGACGGGAAAGCGCAGCAAGTGTACGTGCACCGCAAGGGCGCGACGCGGGCCTTCGGCCCTGGCCATCCGGCGCTGCCCGAGAAGTACCGTGCCTCCGGCCAGCCCGTCATCATTGGCGGAAGCATGGGCACCGGTTCGTACATCCTCGCGGGAATGGATGAGTCGCGGAACCAGGCCTTCGCCTCAGCCAGCCACGGAGCGGGCCGGGCCATGAGCCGCACGCAGGCGCTCAAGCGCTGGCGCGGCGAGAAGCTCATCAAGGAACTCAAGGACGAGGGCATTATCATCCGCACCCATTCTTTCAAGGGAGCCGCTGAGGAAGCGCCCGGCGCGTACAAGGACGTTGACGTCGTCGTCGAGGCGACGGAGAAGGCCGGCTTGGCCAAGCGCGTCGTCCACATGGCGCCCAAAGCGTGCATAAAGGGGTAGGTTGGGCCTTGCCTCATGCACCTGTTGCGGATAGTTGTCTAGCTGAAGGGAGATTCGCGGAATGTCGAATGTGCATACACAAGACCCAACGGCGGCGCAGCCCTTTCAAAAAAGGCGGCCCAATCGCGCGCCGCGGAATAAGAAGAGCGCCTGCCGGAAGACCAGGCACGGGCGGCTGATTCAGGACGAGAGCGATGTGGCCAAGCGGGAATGTCCGTACCCTTACGAACCGGACCTATAGCACATGGTCCCGGGACTCTATGAAATATATGACGCGCGGGTGCCCTACCGTGGGTGCAAAGACATGCGTCCGGTCATTGCTGTCGAGCCGCCAAGTGGGGGCAAGGTCGCTGTGGCTCTGATCTCCGGCGCTATGGACCTCTACAGTGGTCCTGCCGTGCATTTCAGGTTGGACGCCGCCGATCCTGATTTCGCGGCAACAGGGCTGAAGAAAGAGAGCTATGTGGCTGGTGACGAAATCTTCACACTCAGCATGGACAAGTCCATCCGCAGGCGCGGTAAGTTGCAGGGAGACCTGCGCGAGCGCTTCCAGGATTGGATCTGACCGTCAGGCTGAGTGGGGATTGAGAAGGGCGATTTTTACTTCCCGAATTTTGCGTTTCCTGCTTCCTGGATTCGTCTAATCTAGTACGGGGTTGGCCGCCGCCCACGGGAGCATGCTTATGTGTTGCAGCAGAGTGTCCGCAGTGGTTCGTTTTCTTTTCCCTCTTGCCCTTTGCCTCTTTCCTTCTGCCCACGCCGCGCAGAAGGATGATGCGCTGGCTTGGGGCAGAGAGAACATTGCGGCCGGCAAGTACGCGGAGGCGGAAACACTGCTGCGTGCAGCCCTGCCCAAGCTGGCTGAAGGCGGCCCGGAACAGCGCGACGCTGCCTTTGTGCTGATTGAGGCCCTGCGCATTCAGGGCAAGCTGAAAGACGCACAGGAATTCTGCGACGCTCTGCTGAAGGCCAAGCCCGACGACAGCGCCGCGGTCCTGTTCAAGGCCGAACTGGACTGCGAGACCGGGAACTACAGGCGAGCCAGGGAAGCCTACGACCGGGTGATTGCCAAGGAGCCAGCCAATGAGCGCGCCTGGGCGCTGCGTTCAATCGTCCTGCGCACGCTGGGCGACGTGCAGGGGCTAAAGAAGACGGCGGACCACTTCTTTGATCTGTACGAGGCCAAGAAGCAATACTTCAACTCGGAAGAAGTGAAGGACCCGCTGGAGCTCGCCTACGTGGGCTTGGGCTTCCAACAAGAGGACCCCAAGTCCGCCTTCGAGACGGCCTACCTTATTGCCGAGGAACTGGTCCAGGCGCGCAAGGCCGATGCGCCGGAAGTGTACCTCTGGTCAGCCCGCTTGGCGCATGAGAAATACCATTTCGGCTTCGCCCACCAACGCTACAAGGCGCTCTTGCAGATGAGGCCGCGCCTTCCTGACGCGCTGGCCGGCCAGGCGGCGATCATCCTCCAGACCATGCACAAGCTGGACGAAGTAGAGAAGCTTCTGAAGGAAGCGCTGGCCGTCAATCCCAACCACGTCGAGTCGCACCTGCTCTACGCCGCGCTCCAGCTAGAGGAAGACAAGCACGCGGAAGCCAAACAGCACATTGACGCGGCCCTGGCCGTGAATCCCAACGAGGTGCAAGCCCTCGCCCTTCTGGCGTTCTACTATCTCGACGTGGCAACTCCTGCGAAAGTGGCGGAGATCGAGAAGCGCGCCCTGGCGGTCAACCCGCGTTGCGCGGATTTCTACTGCGATATCGGCGAACTGATGGAGAACAAGCGCGGCTTCAACCTGGCGCCTGAATACTACAAGAAGGCCCTGGCCTGCGATCCCGATTACTGGCGGGGTTACTACGGGCTGGGGATGAGCACCTCGCGCCAAGGGGCACAAGGCGAGGAAGAGGGCAAGGTGCTGTTGAACAAGGCCTTCAGCAAGAACAAGTTCAACCTTTGGGCTAGCAACATGCTCAAGGCCCTGGACCAGATTGTCGGCGCCAAGCCGGAGTTCGGCGACCCCGGCAGCCAGGCCCCCACCTACGTAGAGATCAAGACGAAGCACTTCACGCTCAAATGCTTCGGCAAGGAAGCGTCCATCGTGCGGCCTTACCTGGAAGAGTGGGCTGAGTCGGCCTATGAGCGGCAGAAGAAGCTGTTTGGCTTCGAGCCGCAAGGCCCGCTGACAATTGAGCTCTGCCACAGCATGAGGATTCAGGCGGCCCGCACCGTCGGTCTGCCCGACTTGGGCGCCCTGGGCGTCTGCTTCGGGAAGCTTTGCACGATCGTCTCGCCCCAGGAATCTAAGAACGAAAACCAGCCCCCGTTCGACTGGCGCAAAGTGCTGGAGCATGAGTTCGGACACGTCATGGCGCTGCAACTGAGCAGCTTTCGCGTGCCGCGCTGGTACACTGAGGCGCTCTCTACGTATCTCGAAGACGACAGCCGCCTCCAGTCCGACCCCATGCTGATAGAGGCCATCTCCAAAGGGAGTCTGAAGGACCTCGAGCACCTGAACGAATACTTCCGCGCCAACCCGCTCATGGCCTACGTCCACGGGCGCTATATTATGGAGTACCTAGCGAAAAACTTTGGTTTCGATGCACACGTCAGGGCCTTGAAGCTCTTCGCGCAGGGCAAGAAGCTCGCCGAGGTCCTAGCCCAGGTGACAGGCAAGAGCATGCAGGAACTGGATGCGGGGCAACTGGCTTTCCTCAAGGAACGCTTGAAGGAACTGCGCCCGCGCCCCGCCTTGGATCCGGCCGGGCTGACCCTGCTGGAGGTGGCTGCGAACAAAGAGGATGCTTCAGCCCAAGCCATCGCCGATCTGGCCGTGGCGCGCTACGCGATGCGCAACCCCGAGCTGGCCGAGAGTTTGGCGCGCAAGGCGCTGGGCAAGGACCCGAAATGCCTGGATGCGCTCACTCTCCTGGGGCATCTAGCCTACGATCGCAAGGACTATGAGGCGGCCAGACAACGCTATCAGGAGGTTGTGACGCAACCCTCCGCGTTGCGGGAACGCGCCGCCTTCCCGGCCTGGCTGAAGCTGGGCGTGCTGTGCAAGAAGGAAGGGAAGACGACTCAGGCCATTGAGGCTTTCGAAGCGGCGCGCAAGGTTCATCCGCGCTATGTCGGCCCCGACAACCCGCACCATGAACTACCGGAATTGTACGAGGCGCTCAATCCTCCGCAGCCGGAGAAGGCCCTGGCAGTCTGGCGTGAGGGCGTGCGCATAAACCCCGAGGACGCGGAAGCGGCACTCAAGGGCCTGCAAGCGGCCATGAAGCTGAAGGATTATAAGGCCGCGCTCGAACTGGCCGGCGCACACACCGAGGTTGATCCATATAAGGGTGAAGTCCATAGGCTGGCAGGCCAGGCAGCGATGGCGCTCAAAGATTACGCGTCCGCGGCGCGCGAACTGGCCGTGGCGGTAGCCGTGGACGACAAGGATGTGGAAAGCTGGGTGTCACTGGCTCGGGCGCGAAAAGAGCTGGGCCAGACTGACGCGGCGCGGCAGGCCGTCCAGCAGGCACTGGACGTGGACGGCACCTCTAAGGAGGCCAAGGCACTGCGGGAGGAGCTGAAGTAAATCGCTTCAACGTGCGGGCCGAAACGGGTGTACTCAAAGCAGGGGTGCTTTGTCATCTGGCGGAGAAAAGCTTCGTGGTGCTAGTTCGGTGGCTGGTCGCTCTCTTTCTCGGACTCACTCTTTTCAGCATTCTTTCCTGTGCTCGGGCAACCGAGATGGGGGGCCTGACTAGAGAGGGTAAACTGGCGCCTGAGTGGGTGCCGAGCATCGGCGCAAAGAGCCTCGGCTCCATGACGGCAGTCAATCTGCCTGGGGACGGCCTCGACCGTCCAGCCCTGCCCGACTCAGTACTTATCCAGGCTGAGCCGCGCATGCACGCGCTCATCCTGCGGAAAAACGATCTCCTGGGCAGCGACCTTAACCCTCTTTGTGCCACCGTCCTGATCAGAACCCAGCCTGGCTATGATGGTCCCACCCAGCCGGGGCTTCACCTGTACTGGGACAACTACGACTACCTTGCCATGCGTGCCACCGGCGAGGGCCACGTTTTCTGCAACGTGGTCGTGCGCGGCACCATGGTGCGCGAGCTGCCATTCTATGGCGTGATGCGGGAGGTGCCTTCCAGCGACCCCAGGAAATGGAAAGAGGCCTGGCTCCGCATCCTGCTCACCCTGCGCAACGCCGCCTTCTTCATGAGCCACGACGGCCTCAACTGGCAAAAGCTCGGCGAAGCCGGCTGCCGTCCCGGCCCGCCGGGGAAAGAACCAGGCAGGATCATCCTGGGCCGCGGCTGGGTGGGCGAAGGCAAGAACAGCCAGGCTGAACTGTGCAATGATTATTACCCCGACGGCAACAAGACGCTGGCCAAAGTGCTGTTCTCAAAGTTCTCGCTCACTGACGGAGTATCACGGGTGGGAGACATACCCGGCTTCCCCAAACGGGAAACCTGGGAGAAAACCCTTACGGCTCTGGAGGCGGAAGGCATTCCCCGCTCCTGGTCCTTCCTTGGCCCTGTCTCAATGAAGGACGCCCAGTCTAAGAAGCACCTCAGTCCGGATGTGAGCGACGATTGGAGCGTGCCTCTCAAGGACGCTGTCGGCAATGTCATCAAGAGTTCCTCCTGGACCATACCCGCGGGGGAGGGGCAGGCCAACGGAGAGGGGGGCGCGGAGGCGAAGGAAGAGGAAGCAGCAGATGGGTATGTGGACCTGTCTGAGCACCTGGGGCATTCGTATCAATGCCTGGCCTGGGCCAAGACGGAAATCCAATGGCCCGTGCGCGGCCAGGCCCTTATCTGGTTCGGCAGTTCCGGCGCCATCACGATCTACGTCAACAATCAAGCGGTTTACGCAGAGGAAGAAGGACCAGAGCGCCGCGCCTTTAAGGACCGCAATTGCGTGCACGTGGCCCTGAAAGAGGGCCGCAACACGATCAAGGTCCGCTACCGCCAGAACAGGGGGGATTGGGGCTACTACCTGCGTCTGGAACGGGACGATCCTGCTTACCGCGCCCGCCTTCTCGAGAAGCTGCTCGATGCCTTTCCTGAGCCGCTCACGCCCGCACCCGCCGATTCCACCAACTGGCGCGCGGCCCAAGCCCGCCATGAGATCGTGCGGAGTTTTGAATCTCTGGGCGATTACCGCGGCGCGCTCTCCGCCTGCGACAAAGCCCTGGCCGCTTTCGCGCAAGACGACGAGAACCGCCCACAGGCTTTCGAGGCCAAACTGCATTTGCTGGAATTCCTGCGCGACGCCGACGGGCTGGTCAGAGCGGGCGAGGAGTATCTCGCCGCCTACCCGGGCATGGCGGGTCAGGCTCGCGCCATGCGCGCCGCGCTGCGCGGCGACGTCTTGGCCGGCCGGGCCGAAGCGGCCAACAATCGCGCCAAACGCTTTTGTGAGGCGCTTTCCGACTCCGGGGCGATCGTGCGCACCTACCGCGACCTGGCTACTGCTTTCAAGGAGGCCGAGGACAACGGGCACCACCTGTTGACGCTCGACGGCCTCGCGGACCAGGCCGGAGTTGAAGCGCTGGCGCGGGCCCAGGCGGCCATTGAGAGCGCGGTGTGCCGCTGGGCGGTGGAGCTGGACAAAGCCCCGAAGCCCACACCGCCGCAGCCGCCGCAACCACTGGATGCGGAGAAGTTGGGTTTGGCTTGCCACTCGGCAGTCAAGGCCCTGGGGATCCTGCCAGGAGGCAAGAACCCCATGGCCGCGTCCCTGGCCCAGGAAGCAGAGGCCGACCTGAAAGCTGGGAAGGCCGAGCAGGCCATGGCAGGCTATTGGGGTGCGCTCTTGTTGGCCTTGTGTGCCTCGCACAACGACGCTGCGACAACCTTGAGTTTCAGCAAAGCCTGCAAGGTCGTGGTGCCGCAAAAAGACAAAGATGGCAAGCCGTTAGAAGACGCGACACTCTTCAAGAAGGCGCTTTGGAGGGCTTTGGCCGCCGGACTGGGCGACCCAACCTGGGTTGGCAAGTGGCGTTTCGTCGGCTTTCCGCTCGAACCCACCGCCAACATACGAACGCCGCTGGGACCTGAACGAGAGCTGGGCACGGCAGATTACGGGCAAGGGGCGCGCTGGCAAGGGCTGGATATGGATCAGGACCCCTTCCCGGACGTATACCGCGGCAACCATGATCTGGGTGTGGATCTGCGGCGTTGGTCAGGCAACGCGCAGGTAGGCTATGTTGCTCGCGAGTTCGAAGTGCCCGCCCCTCCCCCCACCCCCTCCCGCGGCGGGGAGGGGGCAGGGGGAGGGCAAAGCGATGGCCCCATGGTTATGCGCCTCGGGGCGTGCAGTTCCTGGTTCGCATGGGTTGATGGCCAGCTTGTTGGGGAGAACACCAATGTTGCAGGCTACCACTTCGAGGGAGAACAGATCAAGCTGAACCTGTCTCCAGGCAAGCATCGCCTGCTGCTGAAGCTGGAAGCACCGCCAGAGGGGCCTTTTGCCTTCCGAGTACGGTTGAGCCGCGAGCCGGAGTTGGCCGCACATCTCCTGGTATTGGCGCTCACCGCCCGCCAGTTCCCGCGGGCCTTGGCCGACAGGCGGCCGG
>Ga0209777_10004589_pt1 | contig 16250 bp, 23 predicted proteins | sample FrelakmetHBP12HB_FD_187147 | JGI IMG/M metagenome (GOLD analysis project Ga0209777, IMG submission 187147) | Freshwater lake sediment microbial communities from the University of Notre Dame, USA, for methane emissions studies -HBP12 HB (SPAdes)... | ecosystem: Environmental > Aquatic >...
TATACCAGCCCCGTCTGGATTAATGGTGTCTATGCAGGCGCCGCTTACAGGGGCACCGGCAATAACTATTTCCACTTTTCAATCAACGGCGAAAAAATAGCTTGCGGCACTATCCAGTATGGGTCAACTCTAAACACATGCGCTGACTGGACTATAAGTTCGGGCACGTGCGCTTACGGCGCAATCATGAGCACATTAGGGGCGCTGGGTTGGGACGTCTGCGCCGACACGTATTACCTGGCCTGCTGCAGCTGAGAAAAATGAGGGTTTGGCTTTATCCTGTGCTGGCTGTTGCAGTTGCACTGCTTGTTGCTGGTGCACTTTCCCTGCGGAATCAGCCCAGCCAGGTGCAGTTCAACAGCAGCTGCATAACCTCAGTAGAGCCAAAGACAGTCCGCGGCCAGTCCATGTCAGGCCTGCTTGAGCCAGGCGATAACATAAGCATAATGTTCGGATTCTACAGGTGCAATGAAGTGCAGAACGGGGACATTGTGGCATACAACTATGGCGGCAGTGACGTGCCCATTGTTAAAATAATAAAGGCAGTCCCCGGTGACAGCTTCAGGCTTGAAAAAGCGCAGGACGGCTGGAACATAATTGTAAATTGGGAGGTGGTTAAGAATTCAAAAGGCCAGCCCTACACGCTGACGCAGCAGGGCTACAGCATGCTCTCCCTCTACGTTAACGATTACAAAGGAATAATCCCGGAAAACAGCTACCTGCTGCTTGGCAACCTGCCTCTGGGCACAGTTGATTCCAGCTACTTTGGCCTTGTGGGCAGGTCAGATATTCTCGGAAAGGTTGCCAGCCCGACAGCAAGCTTTAAATAATAGCTGTAATTCTAGTTCCCTATTAAAAGAGGGAGATATAGAGGGGTGAAAAAATGAAAAAGAGCGTTCTTATTGGAATTCTTGTATTTACAATTATGTCAGTGGCAGTGTTTGCAGCAGCGTCTACAGTGTCTACTAGCGAACAGCAGTATGATGCGATAAAACAGCAGCTGCTGGGTCTGATGACTGCTGACCAGAAGACAGCCTTCCTGGCAATGCCAGATGCGCAGCAGAGGCAGTATGTTAACCAGCAGATTGCGCTGGCAAACCTGCGCTGGCAGAGCGAAGCCAATGTCACCTGCGGCGGAGTGTGCGTTGAGGGCCTTCCTGCGCTGTGGCAGGTGAGGCTCAGTAATGTGGGGCAGAGCGAGTTCCATCTGGACTCAGTCAGCCTCATTGATGACTCTAACAACATATTCGCCCAGAGGCTTGTCAATCTCACCATCCCTGTAAACCAGGCAGGCACAATCGGGCTGCAGGGCATACTCCCTCCGCCTTCAAGAGGCTCGACGCTGTATTATAAGGTAGTCTATGTAATTAACCAGAACGTGCAGTCAGAGCAGTCCAACAGGAGACTGATGGTCATGCCCATGTCGGATGTGGAGTGCAGCAGCAATTCTACGTGCGCAAAGGATGAGTGGTGCGCCGGCTACAAGTGCCTTCCGCTCACATCCCTCCCTGCCAACATGACCGGCAGGCCAGCAAACATACTGGCATCAGGCTCGGCATTTTATCCCATTGTGATAATACTGCTGCTGTTGGCCATAATCTTTCTGCTGCTGTCAAAGCACAAAAAGAAGAAGGAAAATTGAAAGCAATTAATCTTTTCTTTATTTTTTTGCTGGTTATTGTGGCTGGGCTAGCTTTTATGGTCTTCCGGCAGCAGGGCGAGATTAACCAGCTGAAAAGCACAACCACAACGCTCTCCCAGCTGGGCCAGCTGCTGTCTGTTGCAGAGCAGGACCCGGTTGCCAGGGAATTCATTGGCAAAGGCAGTTATGAGACCAGTATAGACACCCTTGACGAGAGCGATTTCAGCCGCATGCCAGCAATATATAAGAACCTTACAGACAAGCACCCTGTCCAGCTGAACCTGACGAGGGGCACCGGTTCATTGCTCGTCATCATTGCCTCTGACAAGGTCATGAAGGTGGTGCCTGTCACCAGCCTTAGGATTACCTGAGGCAGCACATTTTCCCTCTATCCTTCCTTCACTGCTAAAATAGAAACCTTTAAAAACCACAGATTAATCCTTCCTCAATAATGGGGCTTCGAGCCTCCCCAAGCATGGGACTGGCCATTTATAAACCTTTATAAATGAACAGCATGATGCTATGGGGTAGTTTGGTTTATCCTTTCCGCTTTGGGAGCGGACGACCCCGGTTCAAAGCAGCCCCCAAGGGGCTGTGAAAGTCCGGGTAGCCCCACCTGATCAAAAAAACAAGGCATAACTGGGTATAATAAAATGGCAGTCACAAAAAGTGTGGGTTCAGCAAAGAGATTTGGAGCCAGGTATGGAAAGACAGTAAAGGAAAGGGTGGCAAAGGTAGAAACAGAGCTGAGGAAGAAGCACAAGTGCCCCTACTGCAACAAGGACAAGGTTAAGAGGGTTGCATCAGGAATCTGGCACTGCCGGGGCTGCGGCGCGAAATTCACAGGAAAGGCATATTCCCCAACAGAGAGAATCCTTACAAAGAAAGTGAAGGAGGAGCCTGTTGAGGTAATCGAAGAGCAGCCAAAAGAGGAGAAGGCCCAGAAATTTAAAATCAAGAAGCAGAAGCCCGCTGAGAAGGAGCAGTTTGACATTAATGAGATTGGGCAGTCTGAGGAAGAAGAGGCTGCTGAAGGAGATGAAGAGCAAAATGGTTGAATACAAGTGCTTTGAGTGCAACCACAAGGTCTCTGAGGACTACGTCAGGAAGAAGATAAGGTGCCCCTACTGTGGCTGCAAGATTCTATTCAAACCGAGGAACGTTGCGACCAAAGTCAAGGCAAGATGATATACTCTGTTCTGCTTGAGGCAAAGGGGGACGCTGAAGAGCTGCACAGGTGCTTCATGCCAGAGAGGCGCCTCAGGGAAGACAGGGCGGCATTAGGCATAAAAAAGCAGAAGGGAAAGCTTGTATTCAGAATCGAGGCAAAGGATTCAGTTGCACTGAGGGCGACGCTGAACTCAATAACAAAGCTCTTCACCGTATATGAAAAGATGAAGGCGGTAAAAAATGGCAATGGAGAAGGAAACCGAGCAGAAGATAAATGAGCTGCAGATGCTCGAGATGAGCCTGCAGCAGTTCTCCAGGCAGAAGCAGGCATTCCAGGCGCAGCTTATGGAAATAGAGTCGGCATTGAAGGAGCTTTCCTCAACAGACTCTGCCTATAAGATTGTGGGCAACATCATGGTCAAAAGCCCGAAGGCAGACCTGGAAAAGGACCTGAGCAGCAGGCAGGAGATGCTCGGGGTGAGGATAAAGACCATAGAAAAGCAGGAATCCGCAATCAGGCAGAAAGCCGAGAAGCTGCAGAAAGAGGTGCTAGGTCAAATTGAAGAAAAGGAAAGATGAGGAAGCTGAAGTGCAGATAAAGGCAATCATCGATTCCATCGAGGCCCTTCAGAATGACGCGCTGGTCCCGAAGAACCTAAAGGCCAAGCTGCAGAAGACAATAGATATTCTCAGGGATAGCAGCGAGGCCAGCATAAAGGTCAACAAGGCGCTCAATGAGCTGGACGAAATACCTGACTACACTAACATTGAGTCCCATGTCAGGACGCAGATATGGAACATAGTAAGCCTGCTAGAGGCAATATAGGATTCACCTGGATTTCTTATTTCTTCTTTCTTAGCCTGATAACCTCATTATTTATGAATGCCGTGTTCGGGATGTAAATCATATCGTGCCATTTTGTCTCTATCTGTGTTTCGGTGAGGTTTATCCTGACAATCCTGCCCTCAGCGTTCTTGATTCTGATGCGCTCTCCCTCTTTGAGAAAATTCCTGTGGTTTATCTTTATGCCTGCAATGGCGTTTGGTATGAATTCCTTTATGCTAAGGAACACCAGGATTAAAATGACAATAACCGCCGCCACTGCAACCACATTGAGCATGCTTGTGACAAACCCGAACCTCCTCAGCGCGCTGGCAATGGCAATCAGGTAAACTATAAGCTTTGCAGATACTGAGATTAGCTCCTCTGCGGAGAACTTGGCCTTCAGCGCTTTCCTAAGGAAGGCGTCAAGCGAAATATCATGCAGTATCTTCTCCAGGAGCTTTCCCACAAGCTTGCCGATTACAACGCCTGCCAGCAGGATTATGATGGCAATTACAATGTTTGAAAATATTCCCGTGCCGCTGAACATGCCTCCCTGGCCTGCCAGGGCAGTTGCGTTAGCTGTTGCCATGGAAGTAAATTATGAAGCGTGCTTATTTAAATGTTTCCCTGCCGGCACTGTACTTCGCTGCCCTGCCCCGGCCGCGATTGCTCGCGGCTTTATTTTTACCTCTCCTCGCTAGGTGCGGGGAGAAAAAATCGCGGGGCAGGGGCTGGAGCAATGATTCTGCTAATCCCGACTCATTAAATTTATAAACCAGCTCGCTAAACAACAGGGATATGCCAAAAGACAAGGAGGTTATTGCGTCTTCAAAGTCCAGTATACAGGACAGGATAGCAGAGTATGAGGCAGAGATAGCAAACACCAAGTACAACAAGAAGACCCAGCACTCCATTGGCATACTAAAGGCAAAAATAGCCCAACTGAAGGAGAAGCAGGAGACCAGGCAGGCCAGCCAGAAGGCAGGGCTTGGCTTTGGCGTCAGGAAGTCGGGCGACGCAACTGTTGTAATCCTCGGATTTCCCAGCGTGGGCAAGTCAACGCTGCTGAACGACATAACAAACGCCAAGTCCCTAGTGGGCGCCTATGATTTTACAACACTGGATGTCATTCCAGGCCTGCTGGAATACAATAATGCAAAGATCCAGATTCTGGACATCCCGGGCATTGTCTACGGCGCAGCAGAGGGAAAGGGCCGCGGCAGGGAAGTCCTTTCCATAGTCAGGTCTGCAGACCTGCTCATGATTCTCATTGATGTGCACAAGCCAAAGCAGCATGACTTTATCCTTCAGGAACTCTACAGGGCAAAGATAAGGATTAACCAGAAAGCTCCGAACGTGAAAATCGCAAGGACCGCTATTGGCGGCATAAGGATTGGCGTTACAGTAAAGCTGACAAAGCTTACCCTGGAAACCATCAAGGCAATGCTCCTGGAGATGAGGGTGTCCAACGCCGACGTTGTAATCAGGGAGGACATTGACGCTGACCAGCTTATTGACGCCATAGAAGGCAACAGGACCTACATGAGCGCCATTAAGGTTGTCAACAAGATAGACACTGCAAACGAAGAGCAGGCAAGGGCCTGCCTGCAGAGGGTAAAGCCTGACATTATGGTTTCTGCAACAAACAAGACCAACACCGGGCAGCTGAAAGAGCTTATTTTCCAGCGCCTCAGTTTCATAAGGGTGTTCCTTAAGCAGCCGGGCAAGGAGCCTGACATGAGGGAGCCATTAATCATGCGAAAGCCTGCCACGCTGAAGGACCTGTGCGACAGACTGCACAGGGATTTCGTTGCAAAGTTCAGGTTTGCGAGGATGTGGGGAAAAAGCAGCCGCTTTCCCGGCCAGAAGATACTGCGCCTTGACCACCTGCTGGAAGACATGGATGTGGTGGAGATACACCTGAGATGAGCAGGGCGATTGCAACGCGCGTTTTCAGGGACGGCGACAGGGGGCCTTCAGTGGCGTCTGCCTGAGGCTTCCCTTGCAATAAGATGCCTGATGCCTGCAATCAGGCCAAAGAATGTTGTGCCCTTCTGCCTAATCTCTTTTTTCTTCAGCGCTTCTGCCAAACTTCCATTAAACTCTGACCAGCACCGCCCTACTTCAGCAGGGTAATGGCCGTCGCTGCCTCCGGTCATTGCAATGCCCAATTGTTTTGCCTTGCGCCTGGCCATAAGGTTCCAGACGCAAATAGTTCTGCCATTGAGCGCCTCAACAGCATGTATTTTTCCCCTTAAATTTTCTAAGGGGTAGGTAAAGCCTTTTCTGGGCAGCAGCCACCTATACCTGAAAGGGTGCGGGATTACAATAAGGCAGCCCTGCCTCCTTCCTTCTTTTATTGTTTCCATAAGGCTGCCCGGAGGAACCTCTTTTTTCACATCGTAAAGCAGCAGGTCGCCGCAGTCTGTCTTTACCTCCTCTCCAACAATAACCTCAAAGTTCCTGTCCCTGTTGAGCCTTTTCGCCTCAAGCGCGCCCTTTATGGTGTTGTGGTCGCATACTGCAATGCCATTCATGCCGCGCTGCTTTGCCACCTTAATCAGCTCAGCCGGAGCCATGTGGCCGCATTTTACAGAATATTTTGTGTGGACGTGCAGGTCATACTTCATACAATACCTGATTTCCAATAGTTATATAAATCTTCTTGAATTTTCAGCAGCTATGCAGCAGCTTGAGATACTTAACAGCAAAAGGGTCAAGGAAATACTTGCCCTAATCAATGAGCAGTGGGGATGCGAATGGAAGACAGACCTGGTTTTCCTTCTGAGCTCAAATGACAAGATTCATGTGGTGAGCAGGGGCCTGGAAAAGCTGGATACAGAAAGGATGAAGATAGATTCGCTGGGAATGTATTTTGCCGCGTTTGAAAACAACGAGCTGAGGCTTTCCATAGAGGGCAGCCAGCTTATCGGCCCAATGGCAAAGCACAATGTTGTTGAATTCAGCGACGAAGAGACAAGGCAATGGATAGCAGGCGGGGACATTGAGAAGGACACAGAGTGGAGCGGCTTTGTCCTCATAAAGCACAACAAAGATTTCCTTGGCACAGGAAGGGTTAAGGAGAAAAAAATCCTGAATTATTTCCCAAAGTCGAGAAGGGTTGGCGCTTCAGCTTCTCAGTGACCGCTGCCATTCTGCTCTTTGCACCTCGTAACAGCTTCCAACATCTTCCTTGGTGGACATAAGCCTGCCTCTCAGGTCTGCTACAGAATAAATCCCCTTATACTGCTTTCCATCCATTTCAAAGCTGCGCCTGGCAAACTCAGCATCTTCCAATAGCTTCTTAATCGGATCAACTTGGCGGGGCGTTTGATAGAATGACTCAGCCATTTGCCTGCCCCATCTCATAGTCTTCATAAGTGCGGTAATCTCCTGTTCCCGGGCCATGGCTGCAAGGCGTTCAACATCACTTTTAGCGTCAAAATCGTATAGCTCAACAGGAACCACTTTTCTTCCCTTTTTGAAAAAAACATACAGCCTATGGTCCCCATCATCGCTATATAGTTTTTCTCTGTATCTTATTACCCTTGGGGCATCAAAATGCGGATACTTGGCTGCCAGGAAGTCTATTGTTTCCTCTGCAAGAAAGATGTTGTGCGGCTGCACTTCAAGGATTTTGATTTGGGCGGTTTTCATTGTAGTTACCTATTTATTCAGATCTGCTGGCAGCGGAATGCCTGTGGTGGCACTAACCATCTCATAGAGGGGCGCAAATTGTGTGTTGATATAGAGCCTGCTGGCGGAGTTAAGAATATCAAGCTGGTGCTTGCACACTGCAAGAAGCGTTTCAGGTTTCACACCTTTGCCAAACTTTCTTGTGATGAATGTGAGGGGCATCTCCACTATGCGGCCGTATACATCCTGGACATCTGCATTGGGATGGTCTTTATAGATCGAATCCACAAAGGATGCCAGCTCTTTGCCTACCTGGAAAATATCCTCAAGTGTGACCTCTCCCAGGTCGCACTGGCTGATGTGGTTGTGCGGGAGCTCAACAATCTTCTGTAGCAGGGCAAAAAGCTTTGCTGGCTGCTCCATATCCATTGACACCCTGTGGTATTCACTCCCTGCCAGGTCTATAAACGTGAGCAGGTCCCTGCAGGGGTCAATCTTTTTGAATATTTCATGCTCAAGCAGGTGGCAGCTGTAGGCAACCCTCCACTCATCAAGGATAATGCCGGCACCTTTCTCTCCTTTCTGTTCCTCATGCCTCTCTGCCTCCCTGTAGCTGGCCCACTGCTCGTTGAGAATCTCGCGAAGTGCCTGGTGGTGCGGTGTTGTGAACTGGCCCTCAAAAAACCTCCCATTGAACAGGAATGCAAGGGCTGCGTGGCAGTTATAGCCTGTATCTTCCTTTGGTTTTCTAAAGTAGTTCTTTTCCTTAATGCGCCTACTGACCATCTTGCCGGGGTTTCGCACTGCCCCAAAATAATCCTTTAAGAATTCTGTATTGATGACATTGTCATAGACAAACCACAGGCCAGGAAGTTTGTTTAAGTCATTATTTGAAAGCCTGTAACCCTTGATTCGCTTGACAAGGTCATCGTCAGAAACGCCTTTTTTCAGGCGAGAGTCAGCATCTATTTTTGCATCTCTGATAAATGCCTGCTCAGTGCCTGATTTTACAGGCTTCCAAATGTGTATGGCTGTTGTGCCCTTCCTCAGCAGCAGGTTATGGTTGCCTTCATGCCTGAAGTAGAACGCCTGCGGCTTTGCCGCAAGAATCTTCATTGGAATGTCAATAGGCCTGCAGCCCTCCTTGCCGCTGCGCATATAATCCACAAACTGCATGGCTTCTGCCAGGTCAACCTTTTCGTCTCCTGATTTCCACACATACCTGCTGAAACTTTCCCTGTTTTTCTCTTTCTCCCGCATGCACATGAGGCCTATTACTGATTCGCTGCTGCTGGTTTGCTGTGGGTCCACCAGGCATATTACCAGGTTTCCGTCAATCAGCACTGTGTTTTGCCTGCCATGGGTGTCATTTCCAATAATATAACCCTGCCTGATGGTACTCCCAATATTCCCTTTCATACTCTCATAGATGTTCTTATAAAACGAAAGGGCCTTGCTTGTATCCTCAAACAAAAAGGCGTGCACATCAATTACGTTGTTCGTGTTCCTGCTTTCCAGGTTGACCAGTTTCTGTGAAAAATATACTGCGTTCTTGCCTTCAAATAGCAGGTCATAGGGCTCTCGGGTAATAACCCTGTATCGCCCATTCCTGTTTGGCGCCAGCCTTTGCTCAAGGGTAGTTTCCAGGGAGCTGATGCTTTGCGCGTCATGGTTTTTTCCGTAAGTGTCCCATTCCCTTTTGCAGATTTGCATGTATCTTTCCCTCTCTCCGGGTGCCATTGCAAAAGGGACAAACTCCCTGCCCTGCTTCCTTGCGCTGGCTGCAAGTTCTGCCTCAGCTTCAACAGCCTTTTTCGGCTTGTGCCCAACCTTTGGCGCTTTCATGACAACCAGGAACCTGCCTGAAAAATCCTCGGGATTCCTTTCTCCTTCAAGCAGCCATTCAGAGAGTTTTCCCGGAACGGATTTCTGCGGTTTTAGGCCCCACTGGACATAACTTATCGGGACATCGCTGAACTTTTCCCAGGACAGCACATTGTATGTCCTCTCTCCAACCTTGAATGTAAAATGCTCTGGTCTGTAGGCCTTTTGGGGCATAATCTCATCACAGACAATGCCAACCAGCTCAGTAAGGTCATAGAGCTTCTGCTCATCCTCCCTGGCCATGTGCTCCAGGCCCGCGGTCTCATTTTCTATAATGTATTTAATAAACTCAAACGGAACCTCCTTTCCCTGCCTGTGCAGGAGCCAGGCCTTCATGAGATATTCCTGCCACTGCCTCACAACAGGGTCCTTGTGTATAATCCTGGAACGTATTGTTGCTTCTGGCATGCTCTCACATCAGTATTTTTGGCAGGCTCCTCATGAGCACCCCTGCCTCGCGTTTTGTCAACATAAGGTTAGGGGCATAGTCGGGGTCATCCCTTAGCTTTTGCAGTATAACCATAAAATCAAGGCAGTCAACATACAGCCGTTCAGGGGTCATGGAAATAGCCCGCGGATGTTCAACCATCCTGTGGACAAAGCCGGCATACCTGGACATTATTCCGTCCATCATTTCGGCGATGCGTTTAACTTCAGGGCTGGTGTTTTTGGGCAGCTTTGTCTCGCGGTACATGGTTGCCCAGTTGAACCCGCCTGCCTTGTCATATCTCTTGAAGGCCTTATCATAGAGGGAGCGGTTATTTTTTAGCTCTGGGTTCTCGAGTTCAAGCTTAGCGATAATTTTGCTTATCTGAGTGGTACTTGCGTCAATCAAATCTTTGTAATGGACATTGTCTTGGACAAATTGCCTTGTGTGCTTTGCCCTTTTGGCATAGGAGAGCAGCGCCATGTTCTTGTAGATTTTATAGAGCTGCTCTGGAAGTTCGTAAACATCAAGAGTCTTTGTGTTGTGCCACCCGTCGCGGAACTTGATATTCATACGGCTGCGGATTATTTCATCAACTGATTCATACAACCAGCTTTTGCTGGCGACAAACTTTCTCATTGGGCCAAGGCGAATTTTTGGGCTGAGAGCCCTTATGATGTAACTAAAGTAGTCCTCCCCCTCCCTACGGGTCAGGCCGTCAACGAAAATCCCTACCTTTACCATGTCTTGGCATATTGAAAATGCATATTCACTCTTCCAGGATCTGTTAAGGGCATATGTCCTTAAACCGCTAACTACCCGGCTAATAGTGCCCATAACCTGTCTATTTTCATATTTCCCCTCTTCGATTGTGTCGTGCAGTAGCGCGGCGATTACTGTATAATACGGCTCATTGCCAGTTTGCACAATGCTCTTTGCAACAGAGTCGGCGTGGATATAATATGAACCGCCCGTGTCTCTTTTTTTAGATGCATGGGCAACGAGCGAGAGGTATACTCCGAACATTATCATGGACTTCTCTCTTTCCCCATATTTTTCCTGCTTGCCTTCCATGATATCCATTAATAGTATCCTCACAGAAGGAGGGAATCTGTTATGTACAATGACATCTAAGTTGAAAGGACCTTTCTTCCTATGCTCTTTGATTGCAGGCATATCCTTCGCGATTATTGCATCCAGGTCAATAGGTGTCATCCAGCCTGAGAAACCCTTAGGTGTTTATAAACCTTGTCTTTTTACTACTAACTAATAGTTCCAAATCTCATCGCCGACCCAGTGGATGTTTTTAACAGCCTTTCCCGCTTTCAGCGCCATAATTTCCTCTCCTGGGAACAGGGCAATGCCTATGGCCAATGGCTTCCTGTGGGCCTCCTCGATAACAGCAACAAAATCATCTTTTTTGATGCCCAAATCGCAGCTGCGTATGCCTGGCCTCATTATGTCTGCGCCATTCACGACAAACTTCACAGCGCCAATGTCGACAATGACAGGCTTCAGGGAATTGTTTTTCTGGAGTGCCTTCAGGGTCGGGAGGATTTTTTCATCATGATAGAAAAGCGTGGCTTCGCCGTTGACAAAGACAACCCTGTGCCTGTCCTCGAGCAGCTCCACCCTGTCCTTCTTGGAAATCCCAATGCCAAAGGCTTTCACAGCCCCATCTATGTCCCTAATCTCCTTCTGGCTCAGCTGCCTTTTCATTCAATCACCACTTCAACTTTTGCCTCAGGGCTTTTGAGCAGCGCAACAAAGCTCCTGCTTAAATCAGCTGCTGCCTTGTCTGCGCCTGTTGCAAAAGTCCTGCTGCTGGCAAAGCTGCTTTTCCTGATAACCATTTCATGCCCGTCGGAGAATCCGGGGTTTATTGTTGCTGTAAGGCTTTCCGCCCTGCCGCTGCACCTTATTGTTATCTTCACCCTTTCCCGCAGCTTCTTTGCCTCTTCCAGTGAATAATCCGCAGCCACTGCCACAATACAGTCGCCCCTTTTTGTGAGTTCAGCATCCCTGGTAAACTCGAGGGTGTTCCTGTGCGTTGCCAGCACATTCCCATGACCAGATGCAGTGAACTTCATGCAGCCTGCAATTCCTGGTTGCTTTAAAATCCTTATGAAAAACCAAAAGATTTATATATTACCAATTGTATAGTGGTATACATTATACTATACTGGAATATTAAACATGTTCAAAATAATGAAAGTTTACGAGCTGGAGAAGTCGCTCAAGATGCCCCCGGTGCATTCCAACGACTGGCAGGACCCGATTGTCGAGGAGCTGGCCAGCTATGACCTCAAGTTTCTTGTAGATATCGCCATAACCCAGCAGAAGATATTCACGCTGCGCGACCTTATTGAGAACAAATACGAGATTGAGGATGCCATGCACAAGCGCTTCAGCAGCGAGAATACCAAAAAGTTCGTGCAGGTCATAGCAAAGATTTACACCCTTTCGCAGGAGGTGTCAAAATATTTTGACATGCAGGACTACAATGACCTTGTGGCCTTTGTGCACACCACTGATGATACTATGCAGCTTTACTCGCTGAAAAAGGTATTTGACAAGCCGGCGACTGAGAAGGAATGGCTTGAGATAATCTGCGGGGAGCTCTCGGCATTCGGCTACAGCCAGCTCTGCGGCATTGCCCTCAGCAGGAAGGGCTACTTCAGCAGGGAGGACCTGATTGCTGCAGGCGAAGAGATGAAAAAGGCCCTGAAGGAGAGGTTTGTCTCAGAGAGGACAATGGCATTTGTGGAGTTCCTCTACCTGCTCTACCAGAGGGCAAAAAGGATAATGGGCATGCCCAACGAAGACTTCATCTTCCAGATTGAAGAGGTTATGATTGTCTGATTCTTTTTCAATAAGTTAAAATAGAAAAGAAGATAAGAGAAAAAATATAAATTTACTTTAGAATGTCCTCTATGGGCTTGCTCTTTGCCTGCTTTGCCTGTATGTCCTTTGCCTGGGCTTCCAGGTCAACGCCCAATTCCTTCAATGCCTTTATGTGCATCTGCATGAGCTGCTCGACAATGCCCAGGATTTTGAGCATCTCCTGCCTTTCCTTTGCAAGTGTTGAAAGCGCGCCCTTGTGAAAGCCAATCTGCTCGTCATTGCTTGCCACGCCGGACTCAGCCCTTTCAGTTTTTGCCTCTGTCTTTTTAGCCATGGAACATCACCTGCAGCAGAGTATTGAACGAGCGTTTATATTACTTTTGTTTTTCCTGCCGGAAAGTTTATTAGCTAACAGCCTTCCCCACCCACCATGCCGCTTCACATTGTCTCAACGCCCATTGGCTGCATGGAAGACATAACCCTCCGGGCAATAAGGGTGCTGAAGGAATGCGACCTTATTGCAGCAGAGGACACAAGAAGGACAGGCCTGCTTCTTCATAATTATGGAATCAAAAAGGAGATGACATCATTCAATGAGTTCACAGCAAGGCAGAAGGTGCCGCACCTCATTGCGCTTCTGGAGCAGGGAAAAAATGTTGCCCTTGTGTCAGACAACGGCACGCCGGGCATAAGCGACCCAGGCTATCTTCTAATTAAGGCATGCGCTGACAGCAACATACCCATTGTTCCTGTGCCTGGCCCCAGCGCAGCAATCTCAGCGCTTGTCTGCTCAGGCTTTCCCACTGACTGCTTTGTATTTTACGGCTTTGTGCCGAAAAAAGAGGGGCAGAAAAAGAAGTTCTTTGAGGCAATTGAAAAGGACATGAGCGTTGTTGTCTACGAGAGCCCTTATCGGCTGGTTAAAACCCTAAAACTGCTTTCTGAATTAATGCCAGAGCGGAAAATCTGCATTGCCAGGGAAATGACAAAGAAGTTTGAGGAGTTTGTAAGAGGCAGCGCAGCAGCGGTTTACGAAAAGCTTAATGGCAAAAATATTAAGGGAGAAATCTGCATTGTGCTGTCAAAGCAGCCCTGATATCCCCATCATAATACAGCAGACCACAACCATTGCCGCATAAACAGGCTTGCTCCATTTCAATATCTTTGTGCCGTCAAAATTGCCGAAGGGCAGCAGGTTAAAGAGCGCCAGCCAGCTGTTTATCTTAAACCCGCCAAGCAGCATGGCATTTCTCACAAGCTCTGATGCCAGGCCAAGCTGCGCTGAGGCAAAGAATGCCATAATGAATGCAACTGCCAGAATTATGTTTGTCAAAGGCCCCATTAGCGAGATTTTTCCGTTTTTCTTAACATCCATGTGGCCTGAAATCATGACAGCGCCAGGCGCGGCAAACACAAAACCCAAAAACGAGCAGGCAACAGCCACAATGAGCATGAAATCAAATGACCTGAATTCTGCCCACAGGTGATAGCGCTGCGCAACGAACTTGTGGCCAAGCTCGTGGCATAAAAATGAGATTCCTACTGCAACACCGTAGATTAAAAGATACGTCAAAAATCCCTTGCCTGTTCCGGCAAGCACTATTGTAAATGCAAGTGTTATTGCAAACCAGGCTTTTACAAGGTCGCGTATCTCAATCATTGAAAATCTCATGCCCCTCATGAATTTGAGGTTATTTATATACCTTTCCCATTGACAAAAATGTCACACTTTCCTGCTCCGCAGCACAGATTTGCTTATATCCCCAAAAGCCTTAGTATACCTGGGCTGATAAAAATGTCACTATGCACAGGATGCGCAACAATGGCAGCAACGAGTCCTCTCTATAATAGCTACAGGGCTCCTGACAGGGACAAGGATAAGCTAAATCCATTCTACAATATTGCGCAGGGATTAAAGGACACTTACATGAAGGCAAAGGATGCTGTGCAGCAGTTTGCCATTGACAGCAGGTATAACCTGAAACCAGTTGTCAATCCCGCCTATGCGGCTAACTATAACAGCCCGAGTTTTGCAACAGATTTTGACAGGCATGCGGCTGTCTCTGACAGATACCAATTCAGGCATGTGCAGCCCTAATTAGAAAAAATATTGAAGTATGTGCCGCTAATCTCAATTGTCTGCTCCTTCTTCAGGCTCTGCGGGTTGTGGAACGGGCCGTGAACAATGAGCTTGCCGGACATCTCCTTCCTCAGCTTGCCCTCAAGCTCTCTCATGGGCTTGTCAGGGTGCCAGTAGATTACGTCAAACTCGCCCAGGTGGTGCTCCATGAAATCCTTCTGCAGGAACCTGGTGTCTGCCACATGCGGTATGTGGCTCAGCTTTTTCTTTATTATCTCAGAGCATTTCACAAGCCAGGGGTCATACTCAATGCCTGTTGACTTTGTGAACAGCGAGGCAATCATTGCAACCTTGCCGTCCCCGCTGCCTATGTCAACAAAGTGGCTGGACTTCTGCAGGTTAATCCGTTTGAATAGCTCAAACACCTCGTCAGCCACAGAAATGCCCCAGTAGCCAATGCCCGTGTCCTTCCAGGGAAACTGGCCCCTCATGAGCAGCGTATTGTAGAACTTGTCATAGGCTTCCCTAATCTCCCTGTAGTGCTCTTCCATAAACCTAATCCTGTCGTTTGATATATATAAACTTTGCCTAACAAATGCTTAAAGAACGGCCATTACTCCATAGGAACCTGTGTCCAAAGTGTCCAATCATTTGATGGAGAGTATGCGCCGTAGACAAAGTATGGCGGCTGGTTTTCGCCGAAGTAGGAGTGGTGCACTTCACTGAATCTGCCCTGGGCGCCTATTGCCCAGCCTCCCCTATAAATTGGCGCGCCGAAGGCCCTCCAGGTCTGCGTCAGAATCCTGTCAGCGCCCATCTGGTCCTCGCCAAATCCCTCGCTTGACATGGGGCCCTTGTAGCCGTGCTTTTTCAGGTATTTGACTGCCTCAACAACCGGCAGGTTGCCCTGGCCTGCAGGAAGGTGCTGGTGGCCGCCGCCCATTGCGTCTACAATGTGGATATTCCCTATAATGCCCTTCTCGTCCAGCTTCTTAATCTCATCCATATACCAGGAGTTGAACCTCTCCCTCCTGCGTTCCTCGGTTTCGCCGGGCAGTGGCTGGAAGTGCTTCCACCACATTCCCAGGTGCTGGGTGTCAAGCGTTGCCTTGATGTGCCGCTTCGCCATCTCCTCTGCCTCATCTTTGCTTATTGAGGGGTCGTAGAATTCGTTCTTCACAATCTGCTTTTCCCAGGGCCTGTCCTTGTCCCAGCCTCCCCTTGGGTCAGGTATATAGGGCTTTGTCAGGAATTCAACCATCTCCTTTCTTGCATCTGTGACAAGGGTTATCAGTTCCTCAGGATGCGTGCCGTAGCCCATCTCAGGGAACAGGTTTTCAGGCGCCACATAGATGTCGCGCTTGACAAGCGGGTTCTGGTGTGAGACATGCATTGCGTGAATCCCGGCTTCAGCGTATGACTTTGATGTTTGTTCCTTGGCATAGGACTCAATTGGCACGACGTGGTCCATTGTCTCAATTATTTCGTCTGCCCTTGCGTCAGACGATGCAGATGCTTCCCTAATATAACGCAGTTCTTTTTCAACCTGGTCCAGGTCTTCTGTTATTATCTGGGAGGGAAGCATATCCTTTTTTCTGCCGTACTTGTAAACAGACTCAGTTGCATATCTCCCGCCGATATTATGCTTTTCCATAAGCCTCCAGGCTTCATCTGCCGGCACCTGTGATTCAAGCTCCTTCCAGTACTTTACCGCTTTCATTAATTCTTCTCTTTGGTCAAT
>Ga0209777_10004590_pt1 | contig 16247 bp, 17 predicted proteins | sample FrelakmetHBP12HB_FD_187147 | JGI IMG/M metagenome (GOLD analysis project Ga0209777, IMG submission 187147) | Freshwater lake sediment microbial communities from the University of Notre Dame, USA, for methane emissions studies -HBP12 HB (SPAdes)... | ecosystem: Environmental > Aquatic >...
AAAATGCTTATAGGACATTGCGGTATCTCCTGATAGATGTGATGTGTTAGCCCATTTCACACTATCGGATGTATCCGCAATGCCCTTCTCTTTATTTTAAGTGGTGCACTTTGAAGTTGAATTCGCCGCAAACCTTCGGGGAGGTGTATGATGCAAAGCAAGAAAAATAAATTCAGATTCGCCGGGAAGCCGGCAAAACTTGTCATAATATGCGCACTGGCCTGCGCATGGTTTTGCAATGGCTGCAGCGGGTCCCAAAAGCCTGCCGCGAATGTGCCCGATGATTGTCAGAAATGGCTGACAAGTTATTTTGATGCCCTGAAGCTGAAAGATACTGCCAAGATACAAGCACTCTGCTCGGTTGTTTCTGCACGGGACATCGCTATGCTGCCGGCAGGAAGCCCTGAGATGGTGCGTACATCAAAGAAACAATCGACGGCAACAATTCTTCAAAAAATCGATCAGGACCTGGGAAATTTCAAATCCTACACTGTGCATTACTGCAATGAGACCAGCGTCGCAAAGGACACCGTATCAGCCAATGCAGTCGGGGAAGGAAGGCATATTGAAATCATATGCGAAACCAAATATTCAAAGCGCACGGCCAAAGAAAGTTTTAACCTGTATAAAGGCCCGCAGGATGCCGACTTCATTGTGGAGGCGCACAGCTTTACGCGGTCTGCGTTTTGATCTTTAAACAAAAGCGGAATTAATCTGCCGCACTGCTACGCAGCCAGCTGGTAGGTTGGGCAAAGTGAAACGTGCCCAATATGTTTTTTATTAAAAGCATATTTGGGAAGATAATTATCAAATCTTCAATTGTCAATTAAACTAAGCTTGTGCGTGAAAAACAGACTTCACTCAGCAGCCCTAGACCCGCAACCGCACCCTTGCCTTAAGTTCCAGCTTTTGGAAATGCTATTCTCAATTATTAACGAGGATAAAAGGGAAGATCACATCTTCATATGTCATATAGCTGGTAGCAGGTATAGTAGGAGAAAACCACCATTTCATAATTGAAAAATATTCGGTGGGTTCTGTCCACCGTGGCTGACTGCACCACCCTGCAAATTGAAAAAAAATTCACCGGTCGCGATTAAAGACCATCTTCTGCACTTCAATTTCTTCGATCTTCGTGAGCTTATCGGCAAGTTCCAGACAGACCCGGTCCTCGCCAAAAAGCTCCAAAAGAAGCAGGCCGCCGGTTGCACACGCTGTTGCATCTACTTCATGTATGCCCAGGCGGGTTTTAATATTGCAGCCGTATTCACTCAGCAGTTTCTGCACTTCAGGAGCATGCTTGAGCCGGTTGTTGATTTTTACTCCCAGAATAATGTGCTTTTTCATTTCCATACTTCTTCCTTTACGTCTTAGTGAAAAATCATACTGCGATTTGCATTTCCATTGTTACCTCTTTTCAACTGCTGCAGAATACAGTATAGCACAGAATATCTTTGGGTGGGAGAGAACAAAAATTACATCTTCAGATTTTCATAAAGACGGAAAAGGAAACAACGGTTCTATTTTCCAGCGTTCGGCATCTATAATCATGCTTGACGTTAGTCACGGCATACGTTACTATATAAAAAGATGATCAGATCATTCAAATGTGAATACACCGAAGCGCTCTCAAAAGGCCGGCGTGTCAGGCAGTTCGTGAACATAGCAAAAGTTGCGCGACGTAAGCTTAGACAGCTCGAGATCGCTGGTCGACTTGATGATCTGAGGGCGCCACCCGGCAATCAACTTGAGGCACTCAAGGGTGATCGTTCCGGTCAATACAGCATTCGTATCAACGATCAGTGGCGTGTCTGCTTTCGTTGGACGGATGCAGGTGCGGAAAATGTAGAAATCGTTGATTACCATTAAGGAGAGTCTATTATGAGCAAGCTAGAACCTGTTACTCCCGGAGAAATCCTCCTGGAAGAGTTTCTGAAACCCATGGTTCTTAGCCAGTATCGCTTGGCCAAGGAAATTGGCGTTCCAGCTCAGCGAATCAGTGAGATTGTTGCAGGTAAGCGTTCGATCACAGCTGATACCGATTTGCGGTTATGTCGGTTCTTTGGTCTATCCAACGGCTATTGGTTGCGCGCTCAAGCTGCCCACGATACGGAGGTTGCAGAGCGCACTCTTGGCCCATCGATAAAGAAGATCAAACCCTGGTCTGCATATGCGGCCAAACAAGGCGCTTCAGCCGATGCTCGTACCTCGCACGGCTGACCTGTAACGCCGTTCCGACAAAAAATGGAGAAAATTATGGGTAAAGTTCCACGACTTGACAAAAAAGTTTTTACGGTTACATCTTTGACTGATATTGAGGAAGAAAAAAAATTCTGGGCCTCAAAAAAAGCGATAGAACGGATTGAAGCAGTCGAACTTAACAGAAGGCTTGTTTATGGAGACGATCAAATTACATCGCGACTTCAGAGATTTTTTGAAACTGCTAAACTCACACAAGGCTGAGTATTTACTGGTCGGTGGGTATGCAGTAGGGTATCACGGTTATCCTCGTGCGACAGGTGATATGGATATCTGGATCGCCATACACGAGACCAATGCTGCTAAGGTTGCTGCCGTACTGAGGGCGTTTGGCATGCCCAAAGAAGCGCTTTCAAAGGAGCTGTTTCTTGAAAAAGACAAAATAATTCGAATGGGCGTTCCCCCAGTACGTATTGAAGTTATCACGGGGGCTTCGGGCGTTGATTTTGAGAAATGCTACGCCCGACGAGAACTGATCGATATTGAAGGTGTTCCTGTTAATTTTATTTCCCTCAGTGATCTTAAGATAAACAAACGTTCAGCTGGTCGTCATAAAGATCTTGATGACTTGGAACATCTGCCATAACCATTCACTCCAGCAGACCGCCTGCAGCGGCGGCTGACCTTGAGCGTTGGGAACACCTATGATACCCAAGAAAGTCATGCACAGATTAACGAAGCTCTTCCGATGGATAGAGCTACTTCCTTTTTTATTCTCACCATCTAATCCTGAAAGCGATGACCTTGTGATTGTTACGGGAGCGGATAGCTCTCATTACAAAAGCCTTTGTCAGTTTATATCAAGCTTGTTCATGTACGAACCAGATATCAAAGTAATCGTGTTCGACTTAGGCTTAATAGAGTCTGAAAGGCAATATCTAAAGGGTACTTTTCCATCTACTGAACTAAGACTTTTCGATTACTCACAATATCCGAATTATTTTAATATAAAAGTTAATGCAGGCGAGTATGCTTGGAAGCCAGTCATCTTGTGTGATGTTTTAAATGAATGTAAGTGTTGCGTTTGCTGGATGGATGCAGGAAATTTAGTGACAGGCCCTTTAGTTTGGCTACGAAGAATTACAAACGCAGTAGGAATGTATTCCCCACATTCAAGCGGTCTTATTTCTGATTGGACGCACCCTAAAACACTTGAATTTTTGAACGCTTCAAATAACTTATTTCACAAGCCAAACTTAAATGGAGCCTGTGTCGCTGTAAGATATCAAAACCCCAAAGCACGAGATTTAGTTAATCAATGGAAAAAATGTGCTTTAATAAGGGAGTGCATTGCGCCTAGAGGAAGCAGTAGAAAAAATCACCGTCAAGATCAAGCGGTTTTATCAGTGATGGCGTATCAATCTGGTATCACAAAAGGTATGCCGACCAGCCTTTATGGATTTAGGACTTACCAAGACATTGATTGAGGTTCCTAATCGGGTAGCCGGGGGTATTTCGAACAAGTTGGGGTCTTTATCTTGACAAATGGCTCTTTCAACAACTATGAAATGTCAAGATAAAGACCCCTGATTCTGCTGATTCTGTAGGGATGGGCCACAGGGCTTTTTTCTATCCCGATTAACTCCGACATCGCCCCGTGCGCAAGGAGCTATCATGGACGTATGGAAATCTCAGAACAATCCTGGCAAGCAGACCGCACTTTCGTTGGTGTGCTTTTTCATTGGCCTGGTCTTGGCAGTCGGCTTCCGCAACTTCCATGGTCCGGGCATGACAAACAGCCTTGCGGGGTTTCTGTTGGGAGTGCTCCTGCTGCTCATCGGCATATCGGCCTTTTTGATGAGGGGAAGACAGACTGTTGTTATCGACCCCACGGCGCGCCGTATTACCATAAAAGACACGAACCGCTTTTCCACAAAGACACGATCAATCCCGTTCAACGACATAGTTCACATCCGCATCGGCTATCTCGGCAAGAAATCAAACTACGTGACGTTCTACTACCTTGTGCTGAAACTCATAAGCGGGGAGGAGTATCCGCTGTTCGCCCCGGGGCGCTTCTATGACGGAGGATCGGACAGATCCGTTGTTGAGGGATGGCGGCAGCGTCTTGAAGGATATTTCGGCGACAACCGTCATACATTGCTGACGCCGCGAAGTATCAATAGATCGTAAATAAATCAAGGCGTCACGATATAGTTTGCCGAAAAGTGGCCGAGGCACATGAATCGGTATTCTGAACACAGTCTATCGGGTAAAATCTTTCCTGCACGGGCGCTCAAGCAACTTCTTTTAAATATGTCTCTTTTATGTAATCAAGAAGCCGTTGTTCTTCCATACTGATATTCCCGTCAGCGTTTGCTGTTTTTCCCATTAGTTGATAAATCTTTTTCTTCTTGTTACTATCTTCAGGCATTCGTATAACAAGGCGGCCGGACTTTGCCATATCAAACATCGGCTGGATGTTATCAACTTTAAAGCCCCACTTTTTAGCAAGTTCGGTTGCGAGCTTCTTTTCATCTGCAGCAAAAACCCCGTCACAGGCCATCAGTATCATCATATTGTTAAAAGCAAAATCTTTGACCGTCGCAAGATCATCTGCTAACGCAGGGTTGACTTTATAAGCAAAGTCTTTTTCGTTTTGAGAAAAATAATCCACATACTCAGACATAGAGAAAATATCAGCAATGATCCATTCATTCTTTGAGCTGTTTAAAACAGCGTTGCAATAAGGACAGATAACATCAAGTGAATCCTTTAACGGCGCTCCGCAGGTTGAACAAAGATGAGCATATAAAGAACCTTTGGAAGTTTCCGTTTGAATGTTTCGCTCCATAACAATAACTTCTTTTTTAGTCACCATTGCCGGATCAATAAGCGTCGCTTTATCTTCCGATAGCAGCTTGACTTTTTGATAGGTTGATTTTATTCCAACCAGGAGAATATTTTTGTTATTTTCCTGTCTGATACCAATGAGTGAAACATCATTTAAATAAAGCCTGTTATAGAAAATATTTTCATTGTTGATCTGATTCGTGAGTTTGTTAAATGCAGTGTCTGTTACAAAGCGCCTCATGATCGTTGGATCTTGAAGGGTAATCGCCGTAAGGACTTGCAGATATCCGTTGCTTGCTTTGTCTTCGATTTCTTCAACGGCAAAATCCTTATTTTCTCCGATGAGTTCTTTTACTTTTGTTGAAAGATTGGAAGTTTTTCTGGAAGCAAAGGCGCTGTACAGATAATCGTCTTCCTGGGTGATTTCAGCAAGAACCCAGTCATACTCTCCGCTGTTTACATAAGCGCCGCAATACTGGCATTTCCCTGAATCACCCATGTCCGCGGGTAGCGCGGCGGAACAATTAGGGCAGTTATTTGTTGTATAAATATCTTTGTTTTCTTTTCCGCGTTTTCTTATGAAAGACCAGAACTCGGTAAAGCCCTCATATCCTCCGGGAGAATTGAGCTCGGGCATGGTTGTACACACAAATTGATCGTTCATGCCGGCTCTGATACCGACATGCAGTATATCATAGGCGCCATCTGTTTCACTCCTGTCGATATACACTTGTTGTATAGCTATATCCGAAATAATATCTTTTTGTTTCAGAATACCCATCATCTTCAGCTGAGTATTAAAACGCTGATACACGCCGTCTGAAATAAATCTTCTCACGCTCTGAATATCGCCTTTGCCCCAGGCGATTTGAACTTCAGTAAAAGCTTTTTTCACCTTGGCATAAAATTCATCAACATTAAAATCAGAATTATTTTTAAGGAAATCATCATAGCCGGAAACTTTATCCAAAGGCTTCGGACCGAGCTTTTGAAAATTATTACTTATATTCTGTTTTTTTGAGGCATTGGCAATAACAAGTACTAAAATAATTACAAAAATAAATATAAAAACAACAGCTACAGGGCTCACATCTTCACTGCTGCCGCTGCCGGAACTGCTGTGAGAGGAGCTGCTTCCATGGAAACCACCTCCGCCGCCGTGGCTTCCTCCACCGCCGTGACCACCACCACCTCCTCCGCCTCTCGAGAAGGCATCAATTGCCGGCAGCATAACAAGCGCGCAAACAACAACAAAAAGTAGCGCTATTTTTACAAATAACTTTTTCATTCCTTCACCTTACATCTTAGCAAGAATATCTTTTTTCTTTGCATCATATTCTTCCTGAGTAATTAATCCGTCATCAAGCAGCTGTTTCAGTTTCTTGAGTTTAACGGTAAGATCTTCCTGCTGCATTCCGGCGCCCTGATTAATGTTTTGTCCGAAAGCCATGCCTATGCCCATTCCCATGCCCATGCCGGCGCCGCCCTGATTGTTGGCGGCATCTTTCATGGCCTGCAGCTGCTGCAATTGCGCAAAACTTACGCCGGCAACACCGGCTGCCATGGTTTCGGCTGAAATATCGGCGACACGATTGATTCTTTTCATCGTGTCTTCATCAAAAGAAGTTCCCTCCACCCGGAAATCAGCAAGCTCAAAACCCAGAATGGAAAATTCTTTTTTTAATTTCTCCTGTAAGCCCTGCGATATTTCCTCGCGTTGACCATCGATTTCCGCATACGAATGTTTTCCTTCGGCAAGATAATCAGTCAGTGGTTGAACAATTCTTGCAACCATAACCTGTCTGAAACCGTCAACAAAGAAAGGATTTGCTCCACCAACAACATTCACAAAAAAAGACTTGGGATCAGTAATTCTAAATGAAAAATTTCCAAATGCGCGAAGTCCGACTGGAAATTTGTACTTAGGATCATCATATTTGATTGTAGAATTAGTTCCCCACTTTTGATCGAGAATCTGAGTCGTCTTAAAATAATAAATACCTACTTTATGTTCACTGACAAAAGCCTGCATGAACTTGGTAATAGTTGTCCAGAATGGAATGTTAGCTGTTTTTAAGTCAACCATTCCTTCTTCCGTATAAACCCCTTCAACTTTACCTTCATAAACAAAAATACACCCCTGTCCGGGACCTGCTATCAATTTTGAGGCGTTTTTAATTTCATCTCCATTAGCACTCCACCTTTCAAAAAGAGCATTTGGCTGAGGATTGTCCCATTGAATAACCGAACGTAACTGGCTTTTTATTCCATCAAATAGTCCCATACATACACTCCTTACTATGAATAAATAATATTTTTTACCGGAATCCTGCCTTGAAAGCCCCGCCTTGTAGGCGGGAAGCATCACTATGCTATGAAGTGGTCAGGATTGTCAATACCACAAAACAGCTTTTCCAAGATGGATCGGCGCCGGGCTCGTGCGCAGTGGCCTTGATGCGCTCAAGCGGATGAATGCCAATGGCTGCGCGTGCTGCCAGGAGAGCCTGAGTTCTATGGCAGGTTTGGTTTCAAAGCAAGTCCTGATCTGGTGCTTGAAGGTGTGCCGCCGGAATATTTGCTTGCTCTGTCGCTTGGCAAGCACACCCCAACCGGCCGGGTTACGTAGCATGCCTCATTCTCGGCACAGGGCTACGTGTGCAAAAAAGCAAACAGGGCAGAGCCGTTTGAAATGCCCTGCCCTGTTCTGCACGATCGACTCTGACTACCTTAGTGCGTATTCCCCACCAGCATGGCTGCTGCTTCAAAAAAAGTCCGGGTCACGGCCCGCAGTGCCGGGCTGCGCTCAAGGGCCTTGTTGATGCCCTCGGCATTGTCGTAATACATTTGAATGATCCTGCGGCCGGCCGCGCTTTGTGCAAGGGGGCCGTCGCGCAAGGCGCGCAGTTTTTCCACATCAGGATTATCCTCTCCGAGCGCGCTGGAGGCCGGGCACAGCTTTCGAATGGATGTCGTGGTTGTAGATGGTACCGTTGTTGTCGTGGTTGTAATGTCGACCAGCCCTGAGCGCACTGGCCAGGCATAGTAAAAATATGTTTTGCCGGCCGGGCTGCTGCTGTAGGAACCCTCGTCCATGACAAAAACCCAGGCATTGCCCGTGCTGAAAGCGTCAGACGTAGATGTCCAGTAAATATACGGCTGCACATTGGTGAAGGGGCTGGCATTGGGCAGCGCCGTATTATGCCGCGAATAATCGGCAAGGCTGCGCAGTTCTTTTCTGTTGGGCAAGCGCCAGTCTTTGTGGCCGAGGTAGTTTTCGGCATTCAGCTTCATCATATAGTCAAGGGCATGCTGCCAGGTTATCCGGCCGTCGGCGGCAGTGTCGTCGGCGTCGAAGCCGGGATCGCGCGTTGCAATCAAGTTTGCATTCCTTGACCAGACAAGCCCAGTGAGATTGTCAGTCACCGTAGCATTGTCGAATCCAAGCCGTGAGTTCGGCCAGGCGACGCCTGCCTGAATTGCTCCATCCTGACCCGTGCCGGTACAGGCTGTCTCTGTGCCGTTGTCTTTAAAGCATCTTGTCTGCCCGGTTTTCGGCAGACAAACGGTCGAGTTATCACCGGCCCCGCACAGCCCTGCGCGCACCGGCCAGACATAGTAGTCGTTCAATTTATAGCCGCAGGCGAGATAGCCGATGTTCATGTCGCAGGCCCAGGCGCTGTCAGGAGCGCCCGCGCAGGATGTGGATGCCCAGAAGGGAAAGTCCTTCTGCACATTCTCGAATGGATGATTTTGCGGCAGTGCCAGACCATGATTTTCAGCGTCAAGCAGGCTTTCAAGCTCATTGGCATTGGGCAGCCGCCAGTCGTTGTGTCCGAGATATGATTGGGTATTGAGCTGTTTTATATAGTCGAGGGCATGCTGCCAGCGCACGCGGCCGTCTTTCGGGGTGCCGTCAACGTCAGTGGCATTGTCCCGTGTGCCCAGCAAATTGGCGTTTTTCGCCCACATGAGGCCAGTCAGATTGTCGGTCACCGTTTTGTTGTCGACAAGAAACCGCGGGCTCGGCCAATCAGCACCCGCCTCCATATCACCATCCTGCCCTGTGGCTGTGCACTTTATCGTACTCCCGTTATCCGAGTAACAGGTTGTCTGCCCGGTGACGGACAGGTCAATAACCCCAATATCAGCCATGGCTCGTGGCGGCAGCAACAGGGCTGCAGCAATAACTGCCGACAGCGTTAATCTGATATGCATCTTCATGAAGCCTCCTTTTCAAAAATGATCAATGCTCATGTATGGCAGGCTATCATTATGCCCCGGGCGCATCTAACGGCGCACGGGGCAATAGACGGTCCATGCCAAAAAGCACAAAGCAGAAAGGACAGAGCCTGCTGTCAGCCCTGCCCTTTTTAGTAAGAACGGCTGGACAACCCTGGCCGCACCCGATACCCGGACTCATTGTGCAACTGCCGCCTGAAAGGCGGGCAGGTATTTTTTTACATTATTCCGGCCCCGTATAGCGTGACGCCTGCAGCCTGCTGCGGTGACAGCCGCATCAGTCTAAACTGGCGGGATTGAATGCATCGCTTATTTTTACAATAAAACCGCCCTCGCAGGCCATGCTGTTGCAGCTATTTATTATTCCGATACTGAAAAACGGCAGGGCAATTCCTGAAATGGAAAGCCAGCCGTTCACAATGCACCCTTCAGAATCCCAGGTAAATTCAACATTCTTGTAGGTGGATCCCTGCAGATAGCTGCAGTCAACTGTATCGCATAAAAAAACATCACCATTATAAAAGCCAAGGAATGACTCTGCGCCGTAACTGAAACTCGGCAAAATGTACCATTCGGTGCCTTCAATGGCAAAAAGTGATGCTGATTGCATACCGAAACAGGGGGTGCTTAAAAGCATAAAAAACGCAGCCGTTACAAATAGTTTTTTCATTGTCTCTTTTTTTTTCATCGTTCCGCTTTCCTGAATTAATGTTAAAATACGATTTTCGTAACAAACTACCTATTACTTAGACGAAAAACCAGGGAACCATGCAGTGCTGCGCAGCCATATGTGCGGAAGCTCACCCTGATTTATATTAAAGAATACCATCCTTTGCCGGCATGTCAACTTAAACTATACTGTTAAACTTTCACCCTCTGAAAAGGTGATGAATTATTTTTACTGAAAACGGTTATGCCGGCATGTGCGGTTTTAACCGGCGGCCGCACACAGAGTAATCAAAATATATTTTTTTGCTTTTCTACGGCCGCTTATCCGGAGTTGGTTCATTCACACTATAACAAAGCCGGGCAGCAAGCATGCTGTCCGGCTTTGTTAGTCAGTCTGCAGCAGGTATGTCTCTAGTAATCGACGCTGTCGGACTTTCCCGTATCCATCATGCTGTCAAAGCGCTTTTTACCACGCTTTGCTGCTGTTTTGGCAAGCTCCTTGATCTGGCTGCGAGTCTGATCATCGACCTTGCCGCCCAGGCTTTGCATCAGGCGGGACTCGGCATTTGCGGCAAGCCCGTCTTCGGCCGGCCCTGAGGCATAACGCACGCGCGACACGAGTTTGCGGACATTCTTAGACTTGCATTTCGGGCACTCGGGCTCAGCCTTCTGTTTGATGCTCATCAGAACAAGCTCGAATTTTTTCCTGCACTTATTGCATTCATATTCATAGATCGGCATGACATATCTCCTGAAAAAAACATTGGATCGTAATGCCTTCACTATACCCCGATACATGCTGTTGCACAAGCAGCAAGTGATGCTCCCGGCAGGCAAAGCACGGGTCGGTACGACAGATAAACTCATTCGCGTCTGGGTGTGCCCATCCAACCCCTGCCTGCTTGACTTCACCTTTCCACAGTGCTAACTTGGGTATGCACAGGGACAATGAAACACTCATGTGTACCCTGCTTGACAGCACCGTAATTTCCGGACAACGCGCCTTGGATATACATCAAAACATGTGAAAGGAAAGATACATGCTGAGTCGCGCATTCAAGAAATCGTTCTACATGCTTGCCTCACCGCTGATGCGGCTCAACGGCTGGATATATCGCAATTCCCGTGCGCCGTTTGGACAGAATGTGCGCGTCCACCTGGGACCGGGCCAGAGGAACTATATTCAGGGCTGGATAAATGTCGATGCCAATATGTTCACCGCAAAATGCGACATATGGGCCGACCTGCGCACAAGCCTTCCCTTTCCCGACGCATCGGTAGACGCCTTCTACTCGCATCATGTCGCAGAACATCTTCCGGACTTGCAGCGCCATATTGAGAATGTGTTCCGCTGCCTGAAGCCGGGCGGCATATACCGCATCGGCGGCCCTAACGGCGATGCCGCAGTGAAAAAATTCCTTGAAAACGATACGAAATGGTTTGATGATTTTCCTGACAAACGCAGAAGCATCGGCGGGCGGTTCAATAATTATATTTTCTGCCGCAACGAGCATCTGTCGCTGCTGATATTTTCCTACCTTGAAGAACTCATGACGGATGCCGGTTTTGCTGATATACGGCAGTTTGCGCCCAGGGAAACCGGAGAGCCTGAAATTTTCAAAGACTGCATGCGCTTTGAGTACCCGACAGACCCCGCTGCGCAGCATACGCTGATGGTCGAGGCGAGACGGCCCTTCTAAGGATTGTATTGCCACCCCTTTTGAACCATGGGCATGTGGTGAACAAAACGACTGCAACCAGGGTTCATTCTTCCGGCAGGCCCGCAGCAGCAAAAGGGCGGATGAAACATCCGCCCTTTTGCTGCATTGTTACCAAAAAAAACCCTTATACGCGCTTGCGCTTCATGGTTTTTTCAGCACAGGCGACAATGTCTGCAACCTGCGGCACCACGAAGTCCTCCATCACCGGGCTGAACGGCATGGGCGCATCTTTTGCCCCGATGCGCGCGACCGGCGCCGCAAGGCAGTCGAAGAGCTCTTCGCCGATGCGGGCTGCTATTTCGCCGCCGAAGCCGCCTGTCAGGCAGGCTTCGTGCACGATCATGGCGCAGCGGGTCTTGTGTACCGAATGTGAAATACAGTTGAAATCAAGCGGCTTGAGCGTACGCAGATCGATGACTTCAGCGTCGATGCCCTTGTCGGCAAGGGCCTGCGCGGCTTCAAGGCACCTGTAGGTCATGCGGGAATAGGTGATCATGGTGATATCAGCGCCCGCGCGCTTCACGTCGGCAACGCCCAGAGGTATGTAGCAGGGTTCAGTGGGAACCGGGCCCTTTTGCGAAAACAGGCACTTGTGCTGAAAAAAAATGACCGGGTCATCGTCGCGAATAGCCGACTTCAGAAGGCCCTTCACATCGGCAGGTTCCGAAGGCACCACAACCTTAAGGCCCGGCGTATGGACAAACCAGCTCTCAAGGCACTGCGAATGCTGGGCAGCAGCCCGGATGCCGGAGCCATCGGGAGCCCAGAGCACCAGGGGAAGCTTTGCCTGGCCGCCGGACATGTACCTGATCTTGGCCATCTGGTTGACGATCTCATCCATGGCGGTGGTGACAAAATCGGCAAAATGCATATCGATAATCGGCCGCATGCCGGTCAGCGCGGCGCCGATGCCGCCGCCAACAATGGCGGTCTCTGAAATGGGGGTATCGATAATACGGTCGGGAAACATGTTGGGCAGCCCGGTGAACTGGCCGAATATGCCGCCGTGGGCGACAAGGTCCTCCCCCAGTATAAAAACGGTTTCATCCTGTTCCATCTCTTCGGCAATGGCCTCGGCGATGGCTTTGGAACAGGTTATATATCGTGATTTCAAAAAAAGCTCCTTATGGATTGACAAACAAATCCTTCAGCGCGTCTTCAGGCCGCGGCAGCGGCGCCTCCATGCCGTAGCGTATGGCCTCGTCGATCCGGGTGTTCACGCCTTCCCATATACCATCAAGGTCTTCGCGGGGCAGCGTTCCCTCAATGAGCAGCAGCTTTTCGAAGCGGTCGATAGGATCGCGATGCTGCTTATGGGCGTGAATTTCCTCGGCCGTGCGGTATTTCTGCTTGTCGCCCTCAAAATGTCCACGGTAGCGATAGGTGGATGTTTCAATAAGCGATGGTCCGTTGCCGCTGCGCGCGTGATCAACAGCCTCCTGCACGGCGCCCAGCACATCAAGCACATTGCTGCCGTCGACAAAATAGCCGGGCATGCCGTATGCGCAGGCCCGGGCCGCGATTGACGGGCCGGAAACCATTATGTCGGCCCTCGATGTTGAAGCATAATTGTTGTTTTCACAGACAAAAACAATCGGCAGCTTGAAAACGGCGGCCATATTGGCGGCCTCGTGAAACGTGCCGCGGTTGGATGCGCCGTCGCCGAAAAACACCATCCCGACCTGGTCGGTCTTGCGCATTTTGATCGACAGCCCTGCCCCGACCATAATGGGAAAGCCTCCGCCCACAACGCCGTTGGCGCCGAGTATGCCCAGGGAAAAATCGGCAATATGCATGGAGCCGCCCTTGCCTTTGCAGTAGCCCGTTGACTTGCCGAGCAGCTCGGCATACATATATTTGGGGTCAGCGCCTTTTGCAAGTATATGGGCATGCCCCCGATGGGTGGAAATAATATAATCATCGGGCCGCAGAGCCGAACAGCTGCCCACGGTAGAAGCCTCCTGGCCGATCGACAGGTGAATAAAGCCGGGAATGAGCTTCTGCTGAAAAAGATCGCCGGCTTTTTCCTCAAAAACCCGTATGAGCACCATCCGCTTCAGTATGGCTTTCTTCTGCCTGGCATTTATATGAACCGCGGGGCGGCTGTGGGCATGCTTGTCGCCGTAGTGCCGGTATGCCGGCACGGCGGTTAAAGGTGCAGCCTGCTCGGCATGCAAAAATTTAGAATGCATCCTTCCTCCGGATGTAGAATAAGCCCTTGATTGTAGGGAGTTTCTGAGCCAGTGGGCGCAAAATATGAAGTTTGAAAATATAGTGCAAGCTTGGTGCCGTGTCAATAAATAAGTTAACTATGCCATATGACTGCCTTTTTCCCTGCTGCCAGGGCGCTTTCCTGCGCCTGCAGGCAGCTGAAAGATGTTCAGGCTCAGCACAAACAATTGACGAATAGAGCCCGATAGTATATTGAACTTATTATGAACTAGAAACTCCCGCCTACAGCCATGCAGCGCTCTTTTATGGCCCCGCTAAGCCGCGGGCATGATATACTATATATAGTCGGCCGCATCATTGAGACTGCCGGCATGGGCCATGCCGCCTTGTCCATCATCGGCGCGGTCAGCACAGCCGCATCAAGCCGGTCCGCTGCGGCGCCATTGGTCGACATGACCGGTGCTGCAGCGCTCGCGCCGACCAGCACATACTAAGACACCACAGCACATGGAGGTCAGCTGAGCCATGAAATTGATAAACTGGACTTTAAGAAAAAATTTTCTTATCCCGACACTGACGCTGGTCGTGTTCGGCATGGGTATTTCCACCATCCTGTCCTATGTGCGAACACGAACTATGATGAATGAAACCGCCATGGACCAGATGACGCAAATGAGCGGCATGGCGACAAAGAACATAAGCTTCTGGATTGACAGCCGCAGAGTCGAAGTAGCCAACTGGGCCACTGAACAGATTTTAGCCGAGGCGCTGAGCGACACGGACCTGGGCCGCGAAACGCGCTTTATCGTCAATGACCAGTTCGAGGCCTTCAAGAAAAACGCCGACTATTATGAAGTGATCGCCCTTGCCGGCAAAAAAGGCGACCTTGTGGCAGCGACAAACAAGGAGTCCATGGTCGGAAAAATAAATCTTGCCGAACAGGATTTTTTCAAGCAGGCACTGGCGGGCAGGCAGACTATTTCAGACGCCATGATATCAAAGACGACCGGTACGCCCTACTTTGCCATCGCAACCCCTGTTTTCTCCCTGGACAAAACGGAAACGATCGGGGCGCTTATAGGCGTGATCAATGTGGAACACCTGAACAGCCAGTTCGTCGAACCCATCAAGGTCGGCAAGACAGGCTATGCCTATATACTAAATACCGCGGGCCTGACCATTGCACACCCCGATAAAAGCAAAGTCATGCAGACAAACCTCGGCTCAACAGCGTTCGGCAGGAAAATCCTCAGCTCGAAAAGCGGCAGCATAGAGTATATCTTTGAAGGCGACCCCGCAATTGCTCTATTCAACGAAATAAAAGGCCCGGGCTGGATCATGGTGGTAACGGTATCGGCAAACGAGCTGTTTGCTGCAACCAGAAGCATACGCAATATGAATTTCATGATAGCTTCCATAACGCTCATCGTCATCGGCTTCATGCTGTTGTTTCTTACAAAACAAATCAATAAGCACTTAAACCGCATCATCACCGGCCTCTCCGACGCATCCTCTCAGGTTGAGTCGGGAGCCGACCAGGTGGCATCGTCGAGCCACTCGCTTGCACAGGGCTCAAACGAGCAGGCCTCATCTATTGAAGAAACCTCGGCATCACTTGAAGAGCTCACGGCCATGACCAGGCAAAACGCAGCCTATGCCTCACAGGCAACCACCATGGCCGAGGAAGCATTCGCCGCGGCAGAGCGGGGATCTGATGCCATGGAGCGCATGTCAGGGTCGATACGCAATATCAAAACCTCATCAAACCAGACTGCTAAAATTTTAAAAACCATCGACGAGATCGCCTTTCAGACCAATCTGCTTGCGCTCAACGCAGCCGTTGAAGCAGCTCGCGCGGGTGAGTCGGGCAGAAGCTTTGCCGTGGTTGCAGAAGAGGTGCGCAACCTTGCCAAGCGCTCGGCCGAAGCCGCCCAAACCACGGCAGAACTCATCGATGAAGCCCGTCAGTATGCCGACTCGGGCGTTGCCGCGCTTGAGGAAACATCTGCAATCCTTACCGATATCGTCTCCGGCATCCAGCAGGTACGGCAGCTCAACACCGAAGTGTCGGCAGCAAGCCTGGAGCAGGCCGAAGGCATAAGCCATATCAGCGCGGCCATATCGCAGATGGAACAAGTCACCCAGGGCAACGCTGCGCACTCGGAAGAATCGGCAGCGGCAAGCCAGGAGCTCTCCACTCAGGCCCACAAGCTGAATCAGATGATCGATGAATTGATAACCATAATCCAGGGCTCTTCCGCGGTCCGGGCACGGCAGTCCTCCGAAAAGCAGCCTGGCAGGGACAGGGCATGGGAAACACAGACTGCGCTGCACGCCGGCCAGGTGCTCAAACGCCTTCGCTAGCCTTTATTGCCGCAAAAAAGGCTAGCGAAG
>Ga0209777_10004591_pt1 | contig 16247 bp, 13 predicted proteins | sample FrelakmetHBP12HB_FD_187147 | JGI IMG/M metagenome (GOLD analysis project Ga0209777, IMG submission 187147) | Freshwater lake sediment microbial communities from the University of Notre Dame, USA, for methane emissions studies -HBP12 HB (SPAdes)... | ecosystem: Environmental > Aquatic >...
GAGTAAACCACTTGTGCTTTACTCCCCTGTCCTTCATCAGCTGCCACTGTAGCAGATTGCTGTTGTGCTCCTTGTCTGATGTGAGGACAATGTCGCCCTCCTTGAACTTAAGGCTGTTTGCCACCAGGTTTATGGATTCTGTTGTGTTCTTTGTGAATACAATCTCCTTCTCGCTTTTTGCGTTGATGAATTTGGCAACCTGCTTCCTCGCCTGCTCAACCTCTTCGGTCACCTTCTTGCCCAGCTTGTGCAGGCTCCTTCCCCCGCAGGCAGGATATTCAGAATAATAACGGACAACTGCGTCAATGACCTGCTGCGGCTTCATGGTCATGCAGGCGTTGTCAAAGTAGATGACCGGCTTTCCCGGCTTTGTCAGCAGCGGGAAATCCTCCCTTATTTTCTTAACGTTGAGCCCCATTTTATTTTGCCAGTTCCTCTTCAATAACCTTCTTCATCTGCTGATAATCCTGGTAGCCGACCAGGGTCTGGTTGTTTATGAAGAATGTGGGCGTGCCGTGCACCCCTGCCTTAAGCCCGTCGTTGTAATCCTTCTCCACCTCTGCCCTGTATTTTTCGGTCACGAGGCAGTCATTGAACTTTGCAGTGTTAAGACCCAGATCTGCCGCATAGCCCTGGAGCAGCTCCCTGGTGAAGTTTTTTGTCTGGCTTGCAAACAGCTTGTCAGAATACTGCCAGAACTTGTCCTGCTCAAATGCGCACTGCGATGCCTCTGCTGCATTGACTGCTGTCGCATGCTGCAGGTCAAGTGGAAAATCCCTGAAGACAAACTTTATTTTGTCTCCGTAATTATCAACAATCTTTTTCATAACAGGCGCTGCCTTCCTTGTGTAGTCACAGGCATAGCAGCCGAACTCAATGACCGTGACCCGGGCATCTGCCTGGCCAAGGAATGGGTCATCGTCAGCAGTTGGATATACTATCTGCTGCTGCGTTCCTGTCACGTTTGCGTCACTACACTGCACCTGGCCCTGGCTGAAGACATCAAACACGCAGAAGGCATTTGGTATTGGGCCGTTGCAGTTGCCATAGACCGCATAGTTATATATGGAATAGCCTGTCCAGCCAATGCTGGCAAGCATAAGTATTGTGAAGAACCAGGATATAACCTCAAAATACTTGAAGACAAATGCCCCGAACTTCGGCTTTCTCCTCATAAGCTTTCCTGTAATCTCGCTCTTAAGCCTCTGGTCCAGGCCTGTGGTGCACTTCCTGAAGGTAACCCTCTTGAAGACGCATTCAAATGCTTCCTTAGCAATCTTCCTGTTCGTGGCGCTGAATATGCCGAGGATTCCAAACACCACCATTGCAATCAGGCATATCATTTTATCAGGAGGTAATTATCTGGTATTTAAAAACCTTTACTATCACTTCAACTCACCTAGAAGCTGCTTTCTGGCTCTGTAGAACAGCTAGCCCCTGCCCCGCCCGGTGCAAGCACCGGGTCATTTTTATCTCCCCGCAACTTGCGAGGGGAGCATAAATGTCAGGGACCAAAGGTCCCTGAGCATGCTCAGAAACCTCCGGTTTCTGACAAATGAGCCGTGCATAAGCACGGCCGGGGCAGGGCAGCGAAGTTTTCTAAGAAGCTGCTTTTCGGCGCCTGGGTTTTGCCTTAGGTGCAGGCTCATCTATCACCAGCACGCCAATGTAGCCGCACTTTTTGCACTCATATTTGCCGAAATATCCGCCTGTGTAGAAGGTTATTTCTGCTGACCTGCACTGGGGGCAGCGTTTCACTTTACAACCAGGCTGCCTCTCATGCTTGGATGTATGCTACAGTGAAACTCAAATGTGCCTTTTTTGTCTGCAAGGAACTGTATTGATTCCTGCATCCCTGCCGGCAGCCTTACGTCCGTGCTGAATGCGTCCAGCGTAAATGTGTGGTCAGCGGAATCCCTGTTGACCAGGTTAAGGATTACTATATTACCTGCCTTTGTCTCAATTGTGTCAGGCATGAATTTAAAGTCCTTGAGCTCAAGGTCAATAGTGCTTGTGCCTCCTGTTGCCGGCACTGTAATGGTTGTCTGCGTTCCGGTAACAGTTGTTGTCGGAGAACCCTGCCTGCATCCGCTGGCAAGAAGGACAAGCAATGCAATTAATACCACTATTAGCAAGGACAATTTTGCTTTCATTAGTTATTCACCCCTTGATTGGCAGCAGGTGGTGCAGGCTATTTATAAATTTTGCCCTTTGCAAAATATATCAGGGAGGCCGCTAGGGCAATGATAAGTATAACCATTGCAGTATATCTTTCAGTTGCAGTTGCGTAATCCCTCAGCGGCTCCACAACCAGCCTAAGCGCCCCGTAAACGCCGAGGAATGCAAAGAAGCTGCTGCCAGCCCTCTTCTCAAATGCCTTGCTCCTGCTGAGCTTAAACAGTATTGCAAACATGAGCAGGTCCACCAGGATAAGGTAAATCTGTGTCGGGTGCCTTGGAATGTCTGCTCCGACCTTGACTGCCCAGGGAAGCGCTGATGCAATCCCATAGTCATCCCAGTTGAGAAAGCAGCCAATCCTGCCAATGGCAAAGCCCAGCGGGATGTAGGGGGCAATGAGGTCAGCGTATCTTATGAAGCTCTCTTTCTTGGACTTAACGTAGAGATAGGCGGCAATAACCCCGCCGATTATTCCGCCGTAGGACACAACGCCTCCCTGCCAGAGCATGAGCACCGCAAGCGGGTTTTTCAGGTAATATGGGAACTGCAGGGCAACATACGCCAGCCTTGAGCCAGCCAGCGCGCCAATGATAATCCAGATTATGAGGTTAGTAATAAAATCCTTGCTGGAGTTCCTCCTCTCTGCCTCCTTCATGACAAGGAAAGAACAGGCGATAAACGCAATAGCTACCATGAGCCCCCAAGAGAAAATCCTGACCGGGCCTATCTCAAGCAAAACCTGCGGAGGGTTGTAGAGTATCATATTAAAAAAAAGATAAAAAAAGAAAAAATCAGGCTAATGCCCCTCTGCTAAAAAGCATTGCCATCATTGTAACCCCTGCTATTGCCACCAGGATGCCTATTACAATTACCGGTATCAGCACGACAATAACAGCCTTTCCTGTTGTCAGCTTGTGCACATTCTTCAGTGCAAATACACAAACCACAAGCTCCCAGATGCCTGCAATGGAGATTAGCAGCTGCCCCAACACAGGAATAAACACCAGCAGGTTAACCCATGATAGTATGAATCCATGGCTGCTTGTCCTGTAAAACTCGCTGAACTTTGCCTTTCCGCCAAACAGCGTTGCCAGCAGGTGTATTATGCCAATGCCGATGAATGTCGCTATCAGGTATCCTATGGGCATCATAATAATCCCGATAGGATTCAGCACACCAATAGCAGCTAGAATCCCGGCAATGACTATAATCAGCACGCCCATCACTGTTGCTTTCTTGTCTGCAGCAACCTTTGTCATTGCAGACGCATTGAGCTTCACAATCTCAATTGCCTGCTTAACACTATCCCCAAAATTCATTTAGTTCACCCCCCGTTACTCTATTAATCTAAAGATAATAAAATAAAAACAAACTATTTAAGCTTTTCTTACTGGGTGGCCTGTGCAGCAGGCTGCACAACTTCGCCTGAAGTAAGGTTCATGTAGGGAACGCCCATTACGCCGAGGTCCCTGAATACCCAGTTGCCATCCTTCTCAATTGAGCCCACTGACGACCAGATGCTTTGCAGCGAGGTGTAGGCCGAGGCTTCAGAGGTCATCACAAATGTCGGAACGCCTGTGATGTTGTATTTCTTCACCAGCGCCTTTCCTTCCTTGTCAGCCACGTCAACAGTCTTGCTGCTGGCCATCTTCAGGTTGTAGCCCGCAGGGTTTGTGAGAATCTGCTCTTGCAGGGAGACATTGTAGCATTCAGTGCATGCTTTGTCCGTAATGTAGGTTATGTCCACAAGGCCTTTGACTGTGCCAGAAACCACATCATAGTAGGGCGCAGGCGTTACCCTCTGCACCATTGAGCCGTCAGCTGCTGAAGTGAATATTGTCAGCAGCCTCTGCGTGATTGAGTCGTCATAGGCCTGGATTTCAGGCGACAGCACAATTGCAGGGACAATGGATATGTTGTATTTTGCTATGAGGCCCTGCCCTTTAAGGCTTGACGCCCAGACATTTTCCTGGTCCTTCACCACAACGCCAAGCTGTTCTATGCTCTGCATGAGCGATGACAGGTTGCCGCACTGGGTGCATGAGGTCTCCCTCAGCACCTTTGCTGAAACAAGGCCGGCAACTGTCCCGTCCGCAGTTGTGTAGGGCGCCTTTGTTGCTGTAAACACATAGGCATCTGCCTTTTTCTCAAGGCTTGCCTTCAGCGAGTTCTCAAGTGCTGCAGTCTTGTTTGTCTCCCCTGTGACAATGACAGAGGGAATCTTCACCAGGGAATACTTTTTCATTAGCGCTGCTCCCTGGGTTGAGTTGAATGCAACTGTTTCTTCCTTTGTCACATTTACATTGTTGGCTTTGATGCTGCTGACTAATGTATCTATGCTGAAGCAGTTCTTGCAGCCCAGGTCAACCAGCTTTGTAATCTGTATAAGCGCAGGAATCTTTTCAAGCTTTGCTGTTTCAAGCTTGCTGTCAGCAGCCCTCTTGGCTGCAGCAAGATTGTATATGTTCCAGATAAGCACCAGGACAACTATGACAAGGATTGCCTTAACCAGCCACCCGCACTTATGCTTCCTGTGGTGGCTTTGCCCCTCCGGGGCAGTGTGCTGCAATTTCTTTTCTGTATGCTTTTCTGCATGCTTTTCAGCATGCCTGTGCACCTTTGGAGTTTGCTTCTTTGGCTCCTCCTCATTCCCCTCTTCAGGAGCCTCTGCAGCCCTGTCCTCCGCCTCTGCAGTGACAGGAATCTCAACATAGCCGTTATCATCCATTTTATTTTCCTCATTCTCTTCTTCCATTTTTCGTTCACCTTTATTTTCAGATTTTACAGCCTGATAATTTGCTTAGCTCGTCAAAGCTCTGCTCTCCGGGATACTTATTCCCGCTGATTATCCAGGTGGGATAGCCCTCAATTCCCGCATCCACGCACACCTGCTCCCCATTCCCGCACTCCACATAATCCACATACTGCCAAGAACTTCCGAAAAGCGTTTTCTGGTTCTGGCAGTGCGGGCACCAGGAGGCGCCATACATCTTAACACCATTTGCAGTGAGGCACTTGGCAAATGCGTCCAGGGCGCTTGCCCCTCCACTGTTATTATTTCCCTGGGTGCCTGTTGTTGAGACCGGCACAACCCCGTTATTCTCATTCGGGACAAAATAGTATATTGCCGCAACCAGCAGTGCAAGAATCACAACCCCTATTACATACTTGGCGTTACCGGCATTTGGTTTATCCTTCTTCTTCTCCAACTTTCAACACACCCCTCAGAGACTTATTCTTAATAGGTTTTTCTTGGCTATTATTCAGGATAGATTAGGCTGAACCCTGTTTCGTCCTTGTCAATGAAAATTTCAAGCCCTCTTTTTTCATACACAAATACGCGCGTCGTAAAGGGAATGGTCATGATTTTATACTCCCTGTCCCTGATGCCGAACATGTCAAATATTATCCTTTCTGTATGGTTTATCTTTGTCTCGCCCTTAAGATAGCTGTTGAACGGGGGGTAGATTGATATCCTTTTCAGCGTATCATTTTCAAAGTGGAAGAGCACGCCGGTCTTGTTAAGCCCCAGGCTCTTCCCGTATTCAAGGTTGTTTATCCCCTCGTCGGCAAATGCGGTTTTGTCATCAGGCTCACCAAGCACAAAGAAAATCTTTGTGAGCTTGTCTCCCAGCTTCATGCCAAGAACGCTCACTGCATCTCCTGTGATGTTTCCCCTCAGCTCCTTTGAGAATATGTCCTGCTCGGTTATCTCATAGACTGTTTTTGCGGTCTGGTTTGCCTGCAGCGCAGGCGGCTGGCCTGGATTATGCCTCAGTGCAAGCACCAGGACAATTATGATAATAACCGCAAGAACAGTAGGAATAATGATTTTCCAGGGGCTGCTGCGCTTTCTTTCTTTGCGAGCCTCTGGTACTTGCTTAGCCTTTTTTTCAGGTTTTTTTGCTTTGCTGGGCATACGAGGGTTGAATTCGGTTGCCTTTTATAAATGTTATGGATGAATCCTCCATGTTCCCGACTTGGCAGGGTATTGTACTATCCGGCGGAAACAAGTTAAGTCAAGTAGAGTATGTTGCTTGCCCTTCCGCTGCCCAGCATTCGCTGGGTGATTTTTTGCCTCCCTCGCCAGGTGCAGGGAGGAAAATGTCAGAAAGCTACGCTTTCTGAGCATGCTCAGGAACCCAAGGTTCCTGACAAATCAGCCGCTGCAAGCGGCCAGCGGAAGGGCGTTCCCACTTAACTTGACTGCACCACGCAAACAAAAGGTTTATATATAATAAATATAACTTATATTGATTATATATAAAATGCTGACTGCGAAAGAGATTAGGGTTCTTGAGATGAGAAAGAGATTTACGCAGGCAAAGGTCAGCAAAAAACTTGGCATAAGCCAGCCTGCGGTGTCCAACTTTGAGAATAATGGGCTGAGGAAAATCCTCGACGCCAAAGAGACCCTTAAAACGGCAAGAACCCTCGGCGTGGCAGGTGGTGCAAGATGAACCGGAACCATGCCGATGGCAAACAAGAAATTAAAGTCACGAAACACGGTGTCTATTGAACCAGCATATAAAAGGGGAGGAGATAAAATGAAAAAGATAGAATTCAATAATATAAAATGGATTATTCCACTGGTCTTATTTTTGGTATTGGCTGCACATCTGGTGTATTCAACGCTTTCACAAAGACAGCCGACTGTTGGGGGAGATACAAATACGTGGGGAACTACATTAAACAATTACTTAAGTGTAAGTTTAAATGCAAGCGGAAGCATATATACAACAACCAATTCTGTTTTTGATACGAATCTCTTATTTGTAGATGCAATAAATAATAAAGTGGGCATTGGCGGAATCTCACCATCAACAAAGCTGCAGGTTAATGGCCAACTTAACATGGCTAATAACAGCATTAAGGCGGTCAAGGGCATTACTGTGGCAAACATGAACGTCACAGGCCAGATGGACCGCCAGTTGAATATGGGCGGATTCCTGATAACTGGCGGCGTCACAGGCGCTAACATCAACGCCACGCTGCTGAACGGCAACACGCTGTTAGAACTATTCGCTAACGCCTCAAGCGCATCTAATACGATAGGTGTAAATGACCTTGGCAACTTGACAGATTCAGAAACATGGACTAAAATTAACACATTCTCAAAAGGTATCTCAGCAGCTAAAGCAAACATAACTGCTTTAGATAAAGCAATGAGCACAGGCGGATTCCTGATAACCGGCGGTGTCACAGGCGCTAACATTAACGCCACACTGCTGAACGGCAACACGCTGTTAGAACTATTCGCTAACGCCTCAAGTGCATCTAATACTATAGGTGTAACTGACCTTGGCAACTTAACACTGTCAAACACATGGACTAAAATAAACACTTTCTCTAAAGGCCTGTCGGCAAATGAAGTAAACATAACCGGCAATGTTGGCATTGGCACAGCAGCTTCTTCAACAACGCCGCTGCTGGTCAAGAGCACAAGTTCAGTGTCAGCCAACCTCGTGTTTGACGTGAACAACAACACCGCCAGTGATAAGCTGACTGTGCTGAACAGCGGCAAGGTCGGCATTGGGGTGGCGGCGCCTGCGGCGCTGTTGAACATAGCAGCCGGAACATCCACAGCCAACACTGCGCCCATCAAATTGACATCCGGCACAAATCTGGGGACTGCGGAAGCAGGGGCTATTGAGTATGACGGAACAGCGTTTTACTCGACTCCTGTCGCAAGCGCAAGAGGCGTGTCTCCGTCCACTCAATTTTGCGCCTTAACCAGTGATTTCACGCTCACTGCCGCGTCGGGCGTTCAATCAGCCTTCCCGACAACCTGCGACGTCTGGACCCTGGCCGGGTCTACCTCATATTTCTTTGAGGGGATGTATATTATGACTACGGGAACGACGACCACAAAGACTACCGCGCTGGCGTTTGCTCTCGGCGGCGGCGCGTCGGTAACGTCCATTCACTATGTCGCAACAGGATGGAATTCCATCGCAGACACGACGAACACAGCGCAAAACACAGTTTGGGTGGATAGGGTTGCTTCAACCGTTCTCACAGCAACAGCCACAACAGCGGGCGTTGCGATCTACTTTCAGGGCATTATCAGGATGAACGCAGGCGGAACAGTAACACCGCAGATAGCATTTTCAGCAAGTCCGGGCGGCACAAATCTTATGAAAGCGGATTCGTATATCAGATTTACTCCGATAGGGACAAATACAGTCGCGTCTGTAGGAAACGCCGGATAAAAAAGGGGATGTCAGATGCCAATTATGATGATTGAGCAGAAAAGATGAAAACTGGATTGACAGTTTTAATTGCTGTAATAATAATAATTAATTCAGCATCTGCTATAGCAGCCTATGGTGATGGGCTTTATGGGGCAAATAACTATGGTGTATCTGCCAACAACGCGCCGACAATAACAAATGTTGCGTTGAGAAACGCGGCTGACACGCAGGATGTCAGTGCGCTTGACCCGAACACAGAATACCTCGTCAAGGCCACGCTAACCGACCTGGACACACTGAACGACATAAAAAATATGACTGTTAAATTATTCTATGCAAAGAACGGAGGCTATGAGGCAACAAGCAACCTCAAGAGAGAGCACTATAACTTCACCTGGGAGGAGGCAGAATCAGGCACAACAGGCACCTGGACCAGCCTTCCTGCTGGCTATCTGAACCCGTCGCACACCAGCACCTCTCCTGCAGACACCTCTGCTGTGACAAGCTACAGCTTCCTCATGTATTTCAAGCTTGACCCTGTGGCAATCCCGTCGGGCACAACAAACTACTGGCAGGTCAAGGTTGTGGCTGTTGACGAGAGCAGCAGCCAGGTGGCTGACACAAGCAAGACATTCGATGTCAACAAATACTCCAGCCTCTCAGCCCTGCCGGCGACAATTAACTACGGCACTGTTAACCCCGGCGCAAAGCTCACTGACAATGAAATAACCGTAACCCTCACCACAAACACCCAGGCAAACATCACCGTTGTAGGGCACAACCTGACCAATGCCGTATACATGGGAGAGGGCGGCACAGGAGGAGAGAACAGCAACTTCAAGATTCCGAGGCAGAACCTCTGGGTTGTAAACTCAAGCACCCAGGGCGGCCAGGGAAACAAGACATTCGACGAGACAGCCCAGCTCATTTATAAAGGATATAACGCAACAGCGTGCGCGCTCACTACCAAAATCAAGGGCTACAATGACGCAGCGACGAGAAAAATCCTCTTTGGCGGCAGCGCTCCCTCGAAGCTGAAGAACCTTGCCTACAGCGCAACCTATACTCTTGCCCTCGACGCGAGCAAAGTGACTCCGCCGTAAATAAAAGGGCTTTCTGCAATATTTATCTGTATAAATCCCCCTTTTTCACGAGGAGCTATCCTCGTGAAAATAGAAAAATTTATATAGGGGTTAGTATATTAATATACAAAAACGTATACAAATTGTCAAAAACCATAACAAAAAGAAGGATGTGATGCTCAGATGATGCACATAAAAACTAAAAGGGTGATGTTCTTAACTTTATTGGTAATATTCCTTGCGGGCATAAGCTATTTTGCCCACGCCGTCAGCGAGACTGCAACAGCCACAATCAGCGAGAATAATCCTCAGGTTTACAGTGTCACATTAAGGGATTCTGCAGACTCCACCTCACCAACAGCCATTGACCCGGCAACAGAATACCTTCTCAAAATCAACGCAACTGACAATAACAGCCTTGATGACCTAAGCTCCTTAAAGGTTGTGCTTTACTATGCAAAAAGCGGAACCTACAGGGGTACTGCAAACTCAACCAGGGAACTATACACTTACATATGGACTGAGAGCAGCTCAGGCACAACAGGCACCTGGTCGAGTGCAAATGGCGCCAACTACATCGACGAGCCTGACGCAAGCACATCACCCGCAGACACCTCAGCAGAGAGAAGCTACATATTCAAGCTCTATTTCAAATTGAACCGCACTGCAATGCCCTCGGGCACATCAAAAACCTGGATTGCAGAGGTGACTGCCTACGATGACGACGGCGGCATCTACAACTATAGCTCCTCGAGAACCTTTGACGTGAACAAGTACAGCGACTTCAGCGCCTCATCGGGAACAATTAACTACGGCACACTGAACCCAAACTCAAACACCGCAGGAAACGGCTACATCAAGCTTACGGATAACACCATCACCTTCACAGTAACCTCAAACATGCAGGCTAATCTTACTGTTGCCGGCCATAACCTGACCAACGCATACTCAGGCACCGGCCTTGGCGGCGAAGGCAGCAACTGGAAAGTGCGTGCCAACCAGTGCTGGGTGGTAAACACAACCACGCGCGGCGGCCAGGGAAACAAGACATTCGACGAGACAGCCCAGCTCATTTACAAGAGCATAAACGCAACCCAGGACAGCCTTGATACCTCAGTCAAGGGCTATAACGCAGCTGCCAGCATACCTGTGCAATTCGGCGGCAAGGCAGTGAACGTAATCAAGAACCTGGCTTACAGCGGAACCTATACCGTGGCTCTTGCGCTGGGCAATACGCCAGCTTAAATTTTTTTCCTCTTTTTCTTCCATTAATTTTATATACCAGTTAATTAAGGAATTACCCTTGATGGCAAAAAAGGCTCCTGGAGTGATTATTGCACTGGCTGTTTTTCTGCTGTGCCCGATTTTGGCAGCTGCAGACATCTCAATTGGCCTGGCAACCCCTTCAAAAGACAACATCACAATAAGCAAGTTCCCCTTCCATTACAATGACGTTTTCAGGGTTTATAACAATGCCAATGAGGACAGAATCTATACCATTGACGTGGTCGCGCCCTACACTGATGTGCTTGACTGGGTCAATGTTAACTCCTCCATCTTTGTGCTTGGGCCTGGCAGTAGCACCCAGATAAGGTTCACCATTGACGCTGATGATGGTTACACAGGCAATTACACCATAATGTTCAGGCCGGCTGCCATACCTGAATACACTCCGCAAAATGCGTCCCAGATAATGGCCTATGCAAAGCTCTCTTCCCTGTTCAGCTTCAGGATTGAAGTGCCTGATGCAGTTGGGGAAGGCTCCCTTGGCAGGAGGCCCTTCCTCGAGGACAAAACTCCCAAGCAAAAGCAGGAGAACATAACCAAGATTATAAGCGACACCACCAAGGACTCTGCAGGGGTTGAGTTTGCTCCCCTGTCCAGGCCGGTTGTGCTCACCATTCCTGACACGGTCCAGGTTAATGAATTAACTAAGATTGCACTCTCATCCATTGGCGGAAACACGCCCGTTGACCTTAAGTTCCTGATAATCTCTCCCAGCGGCGAAAGGTTCACGCAGCCGGCTGTGACACAGTTCAGTTTTAATGACGTGGGAAAATGGAGCGTGCTGGCAACAATAGGTGATAAGATTATCTTCGGCAAGGTGGTTGAGGTCAAGCCAAAGCAGGAAGTGGGTTCCAGGAACCTTATCATTGCTGCCGAGGTGGTGGCAATAGCCGTGCTGCTGGCTGCCATTCTGCTGGTCAGGAGGAGGAAGCACCACCATGATGCCTCTTGACAAAAATGGCTAAGAGCCCAGGCTGCCTGTTCTTTGCATATGCTCTTCTTATTATTCTCACTATCATGCTCACTATCATCCCGGCAGCGTGGGCAAAGCCCATAATCGGTCTCGCCACTCCGGCAAATTCATTTGTCACCGTGAATTCATTTCCCTTCCACTACCATAATGTGATGCGGGTATACAACAACGGCAATGAGACAGGCAGGTTTGTGATTAAGCTAAGTGCGGCCTGCGCTGATACAGCAGCCTGGATTACATTTGAGTCTGACAATTTCACGCTGCAAGGGGGCGCAAGCAGGCAGATTGCCTTCTATGTGGATGCTGACAATGGCTACAACGGCACTTACCCTTTTGTCATACAGCCAACCCTTGTTTCAGGGCTCAGCAACGCAAGCCAGATTTCAGCAGCCATCTCTACCTCAAGCATATTTGAGTTTCATGTTGTTGTCCCTGAAAAAGTTGGTAACATGTCTCTCCTGTCTCTCGGGACAAAGCCGGGCTACAATTCCGATTTGGATGGAGATGGAATTGTAGATGCCTGTGATGATGACATAGATGGTGATGGAACAGCCAACAGCAGGGATTATGTCACCGGCGAATCAAAAAATGTTGAGTCTAATGTTGAAGGGCTCCTGTTTAAGGTAAATGGCACAACACCCCCTAATGATATTGGTGGAGTGGCAGATGTAACCTTTGTTGAAGATGTGCACAATAAAACGCTCATTGAATTTGAGTACAATTTTACTCCCGAAACAGCACTAGACCTTTCTAATGTGAGCATCTTTGTGAACACTAACAGCAGTGTGGGTTCCATCATCATTAAAGGAATAGACCTTACCTCACAGGGCGGGACAAAGACTGCTTATGTGGACAATTTGGATGCAACCACAAACACACTCTGTATAATTGATGATGATGTTGATTCCATAGTTGTGGTGGGTGATTGTGAGAATGGCAATAAGATTACATGCCCAGGCATCAGCGGCCTTTACACCTGTAAGATTGTTGACAATGGAACGCGCTACAAGGTCGCTGGTTTACGCCACTCTGCTGTAACAGAATACAAAGAAGTTGATGAAGGGGGCGGCGGAGGTGGCGGGGCTGCAGCCGCTGGCGGAGGCGGCGGAGGTGGTGGCGCAGGAGGAGCACCTAGCAGCCAGTGGAGTAACCTGGAGAAAAAAGAACCTCCACAAGAACTGCCGCCTGCTGTTGAGATTACACCGCAGCAAACGCCAGTCAGCCAAACACAGAAGACAACAGCCAAAAGCATAGAACAAGCCATGGAAGGGCTGCCCCAGGATACAGTGCAAACCCTCCAGCAGATAGAGGATGGCATTAGTAGCAAGGAATTCCAGCCAGCTACGGCAACCAAGACCCTGGAGCTGAACATGGTAAGGGAAGGCCAGCAGATAACCTTTGAATCACAGATGAACATAAAGGTAGTTGTGCCCGAAGATGCAGACTCTGTCAGGATTATTGAGATAATACCGGCTGATATGGCCAAAAACATTGCCAGCGTGAAGATAGAGGGTGCGCAGCAGCCAAATATTATCCTGAGCCAGCCTCCGGTGCTTGAATGGACCATTAATAATGTAAAGAAAGGAGAGGAAATTAACCTCAGGTATTCTGTGCCGGTTCTCCTGCAGGGGATAAGCACAAAAACCGTAGTTGCCTATTCAAATGCAGCTGTTTCCGGGAAAGGGCAGCAGCCATCCGGTTCTCCTGTTTCGCCCGAGGTGCAGCAGCCTGGTCTCACCAAGTTTAGTGCTGCTACCACCAAGTTTAGTGCTGCTAGTGTGGTGGCAAACATATTGCCCTATGCACTGCTGGCAGTTGTGGCAATACTCCTGTTCTATCTCCTGACTGCAATGGGCTCGCACAGCCAGAAAAAACATTTCAAAGAGCTGCAGGCAATGCTCAGGGAGGCAACCAAGCTGGTGAAGCAGGAGCACTTTGAGAAAGCCGCCAGCCTCGGAGATAAGATTGAGGCAAGCTTCAGGAAGCTTTCAAAACAGCACATCAAGGACCTTCCAAGGCTGAAAGAATCTGTTGAAAAGATACGTGAGGCAATAAGATTATACAGGATGGCCTACAATAATGAGCTGCTGGCAAAGGCAAATAAGTTCGGGAAACTCCAGCCCAAGCTGAAGCGCCTGCTGGAGGCTGCAAACATGCTTAAGCGCAATTCGCCTGAGTTCAGGGGGCTCTATGAATACGCCATAGACAAGCACGATTACTGCATCTACAAGCTGCAGAAGAAGAAAGAACCAAGGTCCTAAGTAAAAAACCTAAACAGAATAATCTAGGTCGAAGTGCCTTTCAGCAGTTCAGCGTATTCCTGGTAAACTCCCCTGGCATAATCCATGAATTCCTGCTCGTCCTCTGTGGAGCTGCCATTGTCCACCTTGCTGTAAAGGTCAACAATGTTATGCAGGATGAACCTAAGGTTGGCTGTCTCTTTCCTGGCTGCGCAGGAGTGCGCCTCGTTGATTTTCATTGCCAGCAGCAGCTTGTTATAGAGCCGGCACATGCTGTCATGAATGCCCTTTTTCTCAACCATGCTTATGCCTTCAAGGCTGTCATAGGCCGAATGCAGCTGGAGATAAAGCCTATGGGCATCAGACAGCTGCCTTCGGTTTACTGACCTGTTTGCCTCTTCCAGTATATGGCTCATGCTGCTACCATCAACAGGTTTTTCCTCGGCCTTATCCTTGCCGTCCGAGCTGCTGCCCCCTTTGCCTTTTTTTACACGCACAACATAGTAGCCGAGGAGGCCTGCAACTATAATGCCACCCATTATAATGCCAGCCGCCGAGCCCGGGCCTGCCCCGCTGGCAGTGACCATGCCTGTGATGGCGCTTGCCTTGGTAGCTGTGATTGCCGCCGGATTTGGCACCACCGCTGATTTAATATCACCGAGGCTGCCTACGTCAATGGCAGCATTGATAATGTATTTTAGGCTCACCATATTAAGCCGGTCATAGTTCCACATCACAACCGGGTCCTCCTGGACTATGCCATAGTTACTGTCCTTGAAGGTTATGTCCTTGAGGCTTGCAGCCATGCTTTTTGGTATGCTTTCTATCAGCAGCACATTCCTGAGCCCGTCTGTCCCCTTTGCAGTCACAACCTTTTCAATGAGGGTCTTCTCATCATAGGTGCCGTCCATGTATGCGATTTTGATTACCTTGGCTGTGGTTGAGATGTCAACGCTTGCCTGCAGCTCAGCGCTCCTGGTGAAAAAGTCCTGCTTCTGCTGCTCTGACATGCTGTCCAGCTTTGTGGCATTAAGCAGCTCGCTGGTTAGCAGCTGCACCACATAATCCTCTGCAGTGCTCTTTACCTCTTTCTTGACCTCAACCAGGGCGTCAGTAGGCACTGTCTTCTTTACCTCATCAATCTGGTCGCTTATTGCCTGCAGTTTATTGTCAAGCTCTGTGCTGGTCAGTTGCCCTGACTTCAGCTGTTTCGCCTGCTCATTTAATGCCTCAATCTCCTGCTTTTTTTCTGAAATGGCATTTGCAATGCCAAGGTCTGCTATCTCCTGAAAGTTGCTGTCCTTGAATTTTTTTGAGGCAGCCTGCAGCTCGCCAATAAGCCTGTCAATGCTGGCAACAAAGTTATCAACCCTTTTTGCGAGGTCAGGCGATAGCGCGGATGCAGAGCTGTCCCCTGCCTGCTGGCCAGCCGCAGCCGCTGTATCCTTTGCGGCAGTAACATTCAACGGGTCCACCCCAACTTCCTTTGAGAGCGGCCCCTCATTGCCGCCGTTGTCAACGGCAGATATCTTGTAATAGTATGACTCGCCAGCTGCCACGCTGGTGTCAAGGTAGAAATCCTTGCTCACATTGTCATAGTAATCCAGATTGTTGACCCCTGAGGAGGTTGACCTGTAAATCCTGAAGTTCTCAACCTCGTTCCCTGGGTAATACCACCTTAGGCTTACGTAGCCGCTGCCATCTGCCCGATGGGCAGCAAGCTCTGAAATTGCGTTGGGTATGCCTGTATATACCAGGAACACATTGCCCGAGGTAATCACCGTGCCTGTGTTTCCAGTCAGGGACGTGCCTGAAAAATTGAAGTGGCCAACCTTATTTTTGTCGCCATCAAGGATTATCATGTAGCCGTGCCACTCGCTCCCTGAACCCGTGAGCGGGATAGACAGCGGGTTGTCCTGGTCAAGCACATATGTTAATGTGGGCGTTGGCCTCACATTCTTTGTTGTGATGACCGTAACATCTACTGTCCCTGCCTTTAGCGGAGAGGATTTGCTTAGGGTAATTTCAGCGGTTGGCGCAAAATCAACTATAAATGAGGCATTGTAGTCTTCTGTGGCTGTGTTAAGCAGCTGGTCCCTGCACTTGACATAATAGGTGTTCAGTCCCTCAGGCAGGCTTGACAGTTCTGTTGAGTGAAATGTTCCCCGTGTAATCCCAAAGGTGCTGGCCATGGCTTCATATTTGACATTGCTGCTGGTGCTGTACCTGCATACCGCAGGCTTATCCGTAGTCAGGTTCAGTATGGTAAAGTCAGTGAATATTCTGAACCTGA
>Ga0209777_10004592_pt1 | contig 16246 bp, 10 predicted proteins | sample FrelakmetHBP12HB_FD_187147 | JGI IMG/M metagenome (GOLD analysis project Ga0209777, IMG submission 187147) | Freshwater lake sediment microbial communities from the University of Notre Dame, USA, for methane emissions studies -HBP12 HB (SPAdes)... | ecosystem: Environmental > Aquatic >...
CATGATTCCCAACCCGCTCTCGCCCTACGCCGTCTCCAAGCTGACCGGCGAATACTATTGCCGTGTTTATGCTAATCTCTACAACATGTCGGCAATCTCCATGCGCTATTTTAACGTCTTCGGGCCGAATCAGAATCCCGACAGCGAGTATGCTGCCGTTATCCCCAAGTTCATCACCTCAATTCTCAATGACGAAGCACCGACATTTTTCGGTGACGGTTTGCAGTCTCGCGATTTTACCTATATTGATAACGTGGTCGACGCGGTGCTCACTGCCTGCAAAGCGGAAAAGGTCAGGCAGGGGGAATTCAATCTGGCGTGCGGTACGCAATACACGTTGCGCGATCTGGTAGCTCAACTGAATGCGTTGATTGGGAAAAATATCAAACCGAAAATCGCGCCCACCCGTCCGGGTGACATCAAGCATTCATATGCTGACGCATCCAAGCTTCAGAAAGAGTTCGGCATCAAACCGATCGTCGACTTTGGCGAAGGGCTGGAAAAGACAATTGCATTCTTCAAACGTGAGGCAATGCTAACCAGCCGTGTCTGATCAGAGCCTGAACAGTACCGCTAACAACAACGAGCCTTCGGAGAGTACGCCCGCGATTCCGCTTTGGCAGATACTCGTTCTCGGGGCGGCGTTTTTGATTCTCTACCTGCCGATTCTGATCGATTTGGTTTCCGACTGGTATCACGATCCCAACTACGGCCACGGCTTCTTGATTATTCCGGTCTCGGCATGGTTGATCTGGAAGAAGCGCGCGGTTCTGAAAGCCATTCCGTTGGAGACCGGCAAATGGGGTCTGCCTATAACGATTGCGTCGTTGGCTCTGTTTATTTTGGGCACCGCCGGCGCTGAATTCTTTACGACGCGGGTTTCTATGGTCGCAATGCTCTTCGGTATTACGCTATACTTGGCGGGACCCCGTTTTTTGCGCGAAATCTGGTTCGCCTTCTTTTTCCTGCTCTTTATGATTCCGGTGCCATACATCATCTACTACAGCGCGACTTTTCCGCTGCAACTTCTCGGCTCGAAAATCGCAGCCGGTGTGCTCGGCGTCATCGGCATTCCGCATTTGCGGCAGGGAAATATCATCCATCTGCCCGACAACTACTCCCTGGAAGTGGCGGAAGCTTGCTCCGGTCTGCGATCGCTCATAACACTGTTGGCGCTCGGCGCATTGCTATCGTATCTCACTTTGAAGACTAAATGGAAGGCGCTTACTCTCTTCTTTGCGACCGTCCCGATAGCCATCGCCGCCAATATCTTTCGCATTACTATCACCGCAATCGGTGCGTATGGCATCTCGCGCGAAATCGCCGAGGATTTCCTGCACGAGCTTTCCGGCACGATCGTCTTCATGTTCAGTCTGATCTGTTTGCTGATCTTGAGTTCGATTCTGCGGGTGAGGGGCAAATGAGGAAAATCGTTATTCTGCTTGCGCTCTTGATTCCGTTTGGATTATTGGCGATTACTCTGCGCTACATGGTCGTCGAACCGAAACAGGCGTCGAGTCTATCGTCGATTCCGCTGCAGATTGGCGACTGGAAGGGGCAAGACATCCCCGTCAGCCAAGCGACCGCCTCCGTGTTGCAGGCGTCAGAAGTGTTGCTGCGCGATTACACAAGCGCTGACGGCGCCTATGTGGGTCTGTTTATTGCTTATTTCCGCGACCAAAAATATGGCTCGCAAATTCATTCGCCTCGGCATTGCGTTCCCGGAGGAGGCTGGGTTGTCGAGGGTCTCGAGCGGGTGCCATTTGATTTGGGCGTAAGGCAAGTCACCGTCAACCGGATGACTATTGCTAACAAAGCAGAGATCAGCCAGATGTTCTACTGGTTCCACACGCGCTCCGGAGATTTGGCCTCCGAATATGCCCTTAAGTTCGATCTCGTAAGAAATTCGCTCTTGTTCTCCCCGACCGACGCCGTTATCATTCGCTTGACTGTTTCGCAACGGGGCAAAAGCCTGACGGAATGTCAGAAGGTAGCCGAGAGACTTATGCAGAATGTCTTGGGTGATGTTCGCAAGGCGCTACCGTTTGCCACGATCTAAGTAGCCCGCGACCGTTCTTGAGTCGCGTTTTCTAGAAGAGTAGTGGAAGCCGGTTTTCGGAGTTGACCATGTCACTGCGTTCCATAATTGCCCTGCTAAGACCCAACCAATGGATCAAGAACATCGTCATCTTTGGCGCGCTGATTTTCGCGAGGGAGTTTACAGATTGGGTTAAGGTCAGCCGAGCGTTTTATGCCTTTGTCATTTTCTGCCTGCTCTCATCGACCATATATATCGTCAATGACATCATCGACCGCGACTCCGACCGCTCTCATCCGCTCAAGAAGAGCCGTCCACTGGCAGCTGGGGTTATCTTGCCGCCGGCCGCGTGGGTAATGGCCGCCGTCATCGGTGTAATCGGGCTGGCGCTGACGTCCACAATGCCAAGGCCTTTTATCTACACGGTGCTTGTGTTTCTGGCTTTCAATACTCTCTATTCTTTGGTTCTCAAGAAGATCGTGATCATTGACGTTATGGCGGTTGCCGTGTCGTTTGTAATCCGCGCGGTTGCCGGTTCGTTCGCGATCGCCGTTCCGAACTCGTCATGGTTGGTTGCCTGCACCTTCCTGCTGGCGCTCTTTATCGGTTTTGGCAAGCGGCGCCACGAAACGGTCACACTCGGCGAGGACGCCGGCAATCACCGTGTGTCGCTCAAGAAATACTCACCTTACTTCCTCGATCAACTGATCGGCGTCGTGACCGCCTCGACCGTGGTGGCCTACACGTTCTATACGCTGTCGCCGGAGATCAAACAGAAACTTGGCGTCAGTCATCTCGAACTGACGATTCCTTTCGTACTCTACGGCGTTTTCCGCTACCTTTACCTGATCCATCAGGAGGAAAAAGGCGGTTCCCCGACCGAGGTGCTACTGTCCGATATCCCCATCCTAATCAATATTGTCTTGTGGTTTCTTTCGGTGATGGCGATATTTATGCTTTCCGGGAACTGAAGGCGGGCTCTTGCATAACATTACTGAAGGGAGATAACCGACTCCTTGACAATGCGTACTTGATAGTTCCATCGGTTTCTTTAACTGAGGATTGATCCATGAGATTTGCATCATTGCGATACGAAATCGCCACTCTGACTCTACTGCTCTTTGTCTCTTGCAGCAGCCAGGAATCCAAGACCTCCGATGATACCCTGGGTGGTTTGCTACCCGGCCAAAGCGAGTTATCCGGATATGTCCGGACAGCAACGCCGATCTCTTACAACCGCGACAAGGCCTGGGATCATCTTGGCGCCAATGCCGACAAGATGTTGTACAACGGCTTCCAGCAGGCGACAACGGCGACGTATACATCCACTGACAAGGCTCGCACGCTGACGCTCGAAATCATGCAATTTACTGAACCGGTGCGCGCCTTCGCGATCTTTGGTTTCCTTCGTCAACCGGGAGCCCGACCCGTCGAATTGCAGCCTCAGGGATATATCAACCGGGACACGCTGGTTTTCGTCAAGGGTGTTCACGTCGGTCGCGTGATCGGTTCGAATCCCAAATCCGAGACCGATCTGATTCAGGCGGCAAAAGCGATGCTCGGCAAATTGACGGACAGTGTAATGGCGCCAGCGCAGTTGCAAATGTTTCCGCGTGAAGACATGTTACCTAATACGCAAAGTGTGACGCTTGATGACATCGAGGGACAGACACATCGGAGCAATCTCTTTAGCGCGAAATATCTTTCTGGAAGCGACACGGTGCAGTTGTTTCTCCAACTCGACCCCTACGGTGGTCCCACATTCGCGGTAAGCGAATTCATCGGCAAGAAGGGTCAGGTCAAGAACTACCTTATGGATTGCGGCTATCAGGCGTTGACCGGCCAAAACGACCAAGGACAATTGGTCTTCTGCGCCCTCGACAAGAATGTGCTGTGTACGGTCGTCGGCAGGATCGACCAGAAAGCTGCACAGGACTTGGTAAACAAGGCTTTCGCCTTGGCCGCCAAGACACGTCAGATGTAGATCGGCATCACGGCATCATAGCCGCCCTACTCCGTCATCTTCGTCGTTGGGTCAGGTCTTGTTCGGTAACCGTCGGATTTAGCCTGACACACTGTAAGTACTCGCACTACTATTGTCTTGCCGCGCTTTCGCAACCAGCGTATCTTGCCGCCGTATAACAGCAGAGGAATTGGAACAGACAATGTCGTTTACTTCAATTATAACCAAGATTTTCGGTAGCAAATTCGACCGCGATGTCAAGGCGATTACACCGCTGGTCGCCGAAATCAATCGCATCTTTGAGACACTCAAAGACTGGCCGGACGAGAGATTTGTCGAGCGCACAAATGCGTTCAAGGCCGAATTGGTCGAACTGAAAAACGAAATCAATCAGTCAGCCGAGCAGGAGCAGTGGGATAAGGAAACATATAAGAAAAACTTCCGCACCGAGGTTGACAACTACCTGAACGAAATCCTGCCGGAAGCCTTCGCAATGTGTAAAGAAGCATGCCGACGCTTGTGCGGGACTTCCTGGAATGTCTGTGGACTTGATCTGAGTTGGGAGATGGTGCCCTATGACGTGCAGCTTATCGGCGGTGTCGCGCTGCATCTGGGCAAAATCTCCGAGATGGCGACCGGTGAGGGCAAGACGTTGGTGGCGACCATGCCAATCTATCTGAATGCGCTGGTCGGCGAAGGGGTCCATCTCGTGACCGTCAACGATTATCTCGCTCGGCGCGACTCGGAATGGATGGGGGAAGTCTACAAATTCCTGGGTCTCACTATCGGCTGCATTCAGCATGACATGGATTTCGGCGATCGTCGCGCGCAGTACGCCTGCGACGTCACCTACGGCACCAATAACGAATTCGGTTTTGACTACCTGCGCGACAACATGGCGATTGCGCCGGAGTATCGCGTACAGCGCCGTCATTTCTTCGCCATCGTCGACGAGGTTGATAGCGTGCTAATCGACGAGGCGCGTACACCGTTGATTATTTCCGGTCCCGTCGAGAGCGATTCGCAACGCTATCAGGAAATGCAACCGCTGGTTGACCGCCTGGTTCGCAAGCAGACTGAACTCGCCAACAAGATGATGTCGGAAGCGGAGAAGCAGATCGAGGATGGCAACGAAGCGGATGCGGCTTTTCGGCTGTTGGCTGTGCAACGCGGAATGCCGAAGAACAAGCGGCTGATGAGATTACTCAAAGAAGGCGGTGCGCGGAGACTCGCACAGAGTTTGGAGAGCGACCTCCTGCGCGAAAAGCGGATGCATACGCTGGATGAAGAACTATTCTTCGTCATCGACGAAAAGGAACACACGATCAATCTGACCGATATGGGGCGTGACCTTCTTTCTCCCGAGGACAAGGCGCTGTTTATTCTTCCTGACATAACCGAAGGACTCCATCAGATCGACACTAATGAATCGCTGACCGATGAACAGCGGCAGGCGGAAAAGGAAACACTATATCGCGTTCACGCCGAGCGTGCCGACAAAAATCATGCCATCAATCAGCTTCTCAAGGCCTACTCGCTTTATGAAAAGGACGTCGAGTACGTTTTGCAGGAAGGCAAGGTACTGATCGTCGATGAGTTCACCGGTCGTCTGATGCCGGGACGCCGCTACTCCGACGGATTGCATCAAGCCATCGAAGCCAAAGAGAAAGTCCGCGTGGAGGGCGAGACACAGACGGTCGCGACCATCACGTTGCAGAACTATTTCCGTCTCTACTTCAAACTTGCCGGCATGACCGGTACCGCCGAGACGGAAGCGGGGGAGTTTTTCGAAATATACAAACTCGACGTCATGGTGATTCCGACGAACAAGCCGGTGCGACGTCTTGATTATGAAGATCGCATCTATCGTACCCGTCGCGAGAAATACAATGCCATCATCGAAGAAATCGAAGCGCTCCATCTGAGAGGCATGCCGGTTTTGGTCGGTACCATTTCGGTGGAAGTGTCGGAGACGCTGGCGCGTATGCTCAAACGCAAAGGCATACCGCATCATGTTCTAAACGCCAAGTATCATCAGCAGGAAGCGGAGATTGTCCGTGATGCCGGTCGGGTCAACGCCGTGACCATCGCCACCAACATGGCCGGTCGTGGTACCGACATCAAGCTCGAACGTAAATCCTTTAAGCGCGATCAGCTTGACGACGAGATCAAAGATGCTCTCAAGCACATTCCCGAACCGGAAGGTCTGGGGCTGGCTCCCGATGAGGAACCGTTCGGTTTGTACATTATCGGCACCGAGCGACATGAGTCGCGCCGCATTGACCGGCAGTTGCGAGGTCGTGCCGGTCGTCAGGGGGACTTCGGCGCTTCGCGCTTCTTCCTTTCGTTGGAAGATGATCTGATGCGCCTGTTCGGCAGCGATCGTATCGCCTCGGTGATGGATAGACTTGGAGTTAAGGAAGGGGAGGTAATCGCGCATCCATTGGTCACGAAAGCGATCGAGCGTGCGCAGAAGCGAATCGAGATGCAGAATTTCTCCATCCGCAAACATACCGTGCAGTATGACGACGTAATGAACAATCAGCGCTCCGCAATCTATGATCGACGTAACGCCCTGATCGACAAGCCGAGTCACAAGGAAGAGGTCGAACACTTGATCGGTGAGGTTGCCGAACGTCTTGTCGACGAGTACTTTCCTGAAGACGGGGAACTCGACTCCGGCAGTCTGGCGCAGGCGTGTGTCAATACGTACTTGCTTGGCATCGATTTCAAATCGGAGGAGTACTCCGGTCTAACGAAGTTTGGTCTCAACGAGAAACTTCAGGAAGCGGCGCAGGAGCATTACCGTCGCAAAGAGCAATTTCTCGGCGATGAAGTTATGCGGCATCTGGAGCGCTATGCTCTGCTGTCAACCATCGACACCGAGTGGCGCGAGCATCTCTATGAGATGGATCAGATGAAAGACGGCATCAATCTGCGTGCCTATGGCCAGCGCGATCCGTTGATCGAGTACAAAAAAGAAGCCTATAACATGTTTAACGAGTTGGTCGACCGAATCGACAAGACCGCTGTAAGTCTCGTATTCAAATTGCAGCCGGTCGATCAGAGTCAGGTTCAACAGCGACGACAGCAATCACAGGCGCGCCTGCGTTCCGTACATGAAAGTATCAGTGGGATGGCATCCGTGCTCCCCGAGTCGAAACAACCGCAGGAGGCCATGCCCGAAAAGCACAGACCGATCGTGCGTGACATGCCCAAAGTCGGTCGCAACGATCCCTGCCCCTGCGGCTCCGGCAAAAAATACAAGAAGTGTCACGGCGCTGAATAGGTGATACTCGGTAGGTTAGACATTCCTGTCTGACCATCCCGTTGAACAAGGAGGTCAGGCCTCCTTGAGGCCTGACGAAGATTGTCAAGCCGCGCGGAGGCTTGACCTACTCGACTGAAGGCACGAAAACCCCAACTGACGTACATCCTCGCGGCGATAAATCATCTCTCTTCCTCCAAATCAACATCACCCTACTCTCTCCCAACTCCCATCAACCAAAACTTATAGGACAACCTCGGGGTTCCTGACGGCGGGAGTAGCGGACAGGAAGGGGTTCCTAACGGCGCGGGGAGAGTTGCCTCTTCTTTTCTGCTTCACAACACAGCCCCTGATAACATATTGACTACGAGACCGGAGTCCTGTCGAGATCAGCGGATCTCACTTACGAGATTTCCAAAAAACGGTTGACAAACAACCCAATCTTTTTAAATTGTTGTTGAGTAAACGAATGCTATACTTTTTCCAAGCGGTAGCGGGAAAAATCCAGTTGCTCGCTTCGCTATAGGAGGAGTCGCAATGAGAACCTTGCGAGTTGTCAACTGTACGGCAGCAATGTTGTTGCTGTTTTTCTGGGGTGCCGAAAGCACTTTCTCAAGGAGCTTTGAACTCGGCAAAAGCACATCATATCATTTGATGGATAAAGATAACATGATTGACCAGGACGGACCTAAGACTTCCGGATGTCGCGGAAGAGGGGGAACCCCGGCTCTTGGGGAGTTTCAGGCTCACCATAAAAGTGATAGAAACGGCTATGGTTATTACTGGGTCGACAGCGATACGAATTTAGGTGTAGTCTATCACTGGATCGAAATAGCGACAATCGGAACAAGGATCGATGACTCGCAGTGGTTTAATGACTCTCTGCCTGGGTCGAGGCTTGATGATGGTGCCGCTGGGCCGTTCAGTATCGGCTTCTCTTTCCCTTATTGTGACTCGACCTACGATAGTGTTTGGGTGGGGGTCAATGGTCTTCTCTCCCTTCAGAGGTCCGATCTAACTCTCCACGGTTATTATATGGCTGACTCAGTTGAGTTCCTTATTCCTTGCTTTTATTTCCCTCTGGCAATCGCGTCTTATCATGTTGATGTAAACCTTGACCCTCAGGTCGGCGGTTCGTTCCCTGGTTTTGGCTCAGTTTATATCTGGCAGAATGCGCAACGAGACACTTTCGTGGTCCAGTACGACAGTGTCAGTCTGTACGGCCTCGATAGTTCGTTGACAATGGAGGTGATCTTCACTTTGACCGACTCGTCTATTACTTTCCAGTATCAAACGATCGCTGATCCCCCCTACTCGATTGCCCTCGTAGGTATTCAGGACAAGAGCAGAGCGGTAGGTCTGGAGTATTATGCCCGCTGGGCAGGCTCTACATATGGTGGACCGAGACCTAAGTCGGGCTTGGCGATCAAATTCCGAAGGGACGCACTGGTGGAGAATAACGTCGCAGTACTCTGCACAAAGTGGGGGCCAATACGAGAGGGTTGGGTTGAGAGTTGGGTCCTTTTTGCGAGCATCAATTCGTTTTTCGACATACCGCCAGTTTCCATTTTTAACACTGGCACTGCTTCGCAAGAGAACATCGATGCGCAACGCAACATCCTGGAGATTACCTCATATCGCCCACCATACGAATTGTCGCAGACAGCTCAAATCGACCTCTTGGATTCGGGCGATTCCGTTGAGGTTTTTGCGCCGATGCTATTCAGCAGAAACGATAGGGGCCGTTTTGCCGCTACTTTCGCAAGTGATGCTCCGAATGATGATATCGCAGGCGATGATTCCTTAACGCTTACTCCTGGATTAGTTTTTGAGAACTTTTCGATCGATTCGCGGTGGGCCAGCCGTGAACCGGTGATAGATGGTGTCCTGAGCCCCGGGGAATGGCCTGACTCATCAAGTTATGATGTCTCTTACATTGCCCACGCCAATAATCTCTTTTTCCCGTTTCCACCTTGCGATCTCGGCTCGGCAAAGATTCGGTTTCAAAATGACTTGTCACACTTATACATCCTGTTCGAAGCGATAGCAGATTCGACACTTAATCAACAAGATGCACTTGCCATCCAGGTCGATGACAATTGTGATAGTCTGTTTGCGGCGGATACGTCGGAGGGGAGGTATTCAATAACCAACTTTTCCGATCGAGACTCTACTTTCTTCATGCCGTTTAAACCCTCCACGTCTGATCCGCACTGGGGTTCGTGGCTTCCCACGGGGAGTTATTTCACTGAGGGGTTTCAAGCTGCGTTTGGTTATAGCGGTTCCTTTGTGATTGTGGAGGTTGCCATACCTTTTGGGCAGTCACGAGAAAGCATTGCAAGCGCGCCCGGAAGAAGTATCGGGCTAGCTCTATTCTATTCGAATCGCGTTGACAGCCAGACGGTGAAACAGATTGCTATGTGGCCGTCTACATACCTTCCTCAGGTTGCGGCGTCATTTGGAGTTGTCTTCTTAACCCAGGAAAATTACATTTCTGATCAAGCAGTCGATACACTATCGATACCGAGCCTATCCTTCTTAAAGACAAACTATCCTAATCCCTTCAACCCTGCCACCCGCATTGAGTTCGGTTTGCCGAGACGGTCGCCAGTGGTGCTTAAAATTATCAACATTTTGGGGCAAGTAGTAGCAACTCTTCTCGATCAGGACGAACCCGCGGGAGTTCACAGATTATCTTGGGATAGTACTGACGATTCAGGCGCCATTCTTCCATCAGGAATCTACTTCTGTAGTTTGCGAGCTGGCGAGTTTAGTGCTACTCAAAAAATGGTTTTGCTAAAGTAGTTGTCCCTGAAAAACGCGTGTTCTGTTTCGTGGGTCAGGCCTCCTTGAGGCCTGACGACGATTCTCAAACCGCGAGGCGGCTTGACCTACTTGACTATTGCGGATACGCCGAAAACTGATCTGCAACCGCCCACCATCTGCCGCGTTCTTTGACGAACACAAACATATCCCGACCGGTTGACACAATCGTCTTGCCGCCTACATCAAACGACACGTCGAAATAGTAGGTCACAACCGCCGTGTCGCCATAAATCTGAATCTGCGGATCAAGCTCTTTCCAATAATGAATCTTCGTTGTTCCCGCCACAAACTGCGCCCAGCCGTCGATACACGCCTGTCTGCCTTCTCGACGCTGCCGGTCCACAGGTGTAATCGCGATCATGTTCTCGTGGAAGTAGTCTTTCAGTTCCTCAACCTTGCCCGTCGTCCAGGAGCGATTTAGAGACTGTAGAGTCTGCCAGACTTCCTGTTTGGTCCTATTGTCGAATACATCAGCCATGTTGTTCTTCCTTTCTTAAGTACACACAAGACAGATGGGATGGTAACAGGATTGTCCTGTGGGTCAATCACTTTTCAGCTTTATGTCAGGTCTGCTATGTACCGTGCAGATCTGCCGGAACGGGAAAAGTCGCGCGGGAAAGCCTCGTTTTGGCTTGACAATCGACGGTAGTAGCGTTATCTTGACCAGCGATCAGTAGATTTATCGTGGCCGTTCCTCGCACTTCGGGAGAGCATCATGTTTCGTTTAACATCGCTTGTTTCATGGTCAATAGTTGCGATTTTGTGCAGTTCTCTTTTCGCAACCGACGATTCCAAAGTGGTCTACGTGCTTTTCAATAATCACATCAAAGGTCAGCCCGGATCACAGGTCGGGAGTCCAACCTGTCCGGATGACATCGCATATCAGATTCTTCCTCCCCCTCCAATAGGCACCATGCAGTATCCCGCTTTGTTCTCCGTGGATCTTCTGGGGACGAAATTGCTTCATGACCGAACGGATGTGTTGATCGATAGCTATGGCGTCAAACCCAAGTGGTTTGAGTGCCCGGTCGGCGAGTTCTGGCAAACGGAAGTGGATCCGCAATACGGTGGGAAGCTGTTTACGATGCTCGATTTCTTTCTGGCCGGGGATGAGTTTGGTGTGCAGGGTCACCCAATCTATTATTCCGGTCAAAAGTTCTGCTGGTTTGAAAGTCCTCGTACGGCAGAAGGGATTGGCTGGAAATTCCGTGACATGGATCATTACGCCGACTTAGCCTATCACAATGGACAACCGGTCAATCTGGGCAAAACATATACGGGAGGACATAAGGTGGAATCGCCATTCCTCGGTGCGGAGACAGCCGAGAGAGTGATAGACAGCGTGGCCTTTGCGCTTGGATATCGTATTTCTTACGAGGACTACGACGGTCACCTCGAAGACGAACCGGCAGGAGTAGGCAACTCGCGACCCTGCTACTATCTCTATCGGGCTGAATACGACAATGGCGTGAAGATCTGGAAGATCGACATGAATGGCTCGATCTCGGACGACTGCCAGGGCAACACCCCTCGGTGCGAGACTCCTGACGAAGCGATTCAACGCTTTGACAATACAGTGGCCGCTCGTCTCGCCGACTCCTCTACAAGCCGTCTCTACTATTTCGCAGGTGTAGTGCATGCGGGCGGTTACTTCGCCGGCAAGCACGCCGAAGCCTCCGGACTTACTCCGCCGCCGGGTGAATACGGTGGATTCAACAGGTTTCTCGATTCTCTGCAAGCGCGCATTCAAGCGGGTGTCAAGGTGAAGTTTATCACCCCCTCTGAGTTGGTATCGCTCACTTATCCCAAAGTGTATCTTACTCTCGTCTCACACAACGAGGAACCCAGCGGGCAACAGCCCCATGATTATCTGTTAGACAAGCCTTTCTACTACAACAATCGCGAATTTGTCAGGCAACTGGCTCTGATCGTGAAAAGCAAAGGAGCGATGTGGAATTTTCAGTCGGACTGGAATTTTCTCGAGGCGGTGGCGGTATATGACACCGGCGCAGTGGTAGCAAATACCAACGGCAAGAACATCGTCAGGTGGCTGACCGAGGATATGGGCTTTGAGGCAGACCCTCATGCCCACGAGACGCAATACAATTATGCCGATGTTGCGTACTTGCATACCGTCTTGGGTGTAACACCTTCAGAAAATGTGGGCGGGTTCTTGTACGATCCGCCTGACAACAGTCAGGGCTGGGAACAGCATGAGCAGGGTACTTTTGGAAGGATGTATCCGACGTATTTCTGGAAGCCCGCCAATCTCATGGGTGCGGCAACGTACCTGCATCTGGGCAACGACGACTGCTCGTTTGGGATATGGAAACCAAAAGATAAGTACCACTTCTACGAACACGATTCTACCAACGATCTGGCTTACATCGGTGGAGGCGGGGCCGGCAGTTATCCCGTAATCAAGTTGTTGGCAGAGGCAATCGATAATCAGACGGCGCCAGACACCGGATTCTACACCGCGATTATCTTCATACCTCAGGCCGATCTCAGTCCGATGACTGTTCAGAGCATATCCGACGCCATCGATTCCGTGAACATTCTGGTCGCCGAGGGAAAAGTGGAATGGAGTTCATTGACACAGACGGCAAATCGCTGGCGAAACCTGTATGGGTCTCGCCCGTTTCGACTTTCCTGCGATGCAATCGCTTCGCCTCAGATTTGTGGTGATGCAAACGCCGACGGTACGATTGATATCTCGGACGCCGTCTATCTGCTCGCATTCATCTTCTCCGGCGGTCCGGCGCCAAATCCACAGGCGGTTGGGGATGCAAATGGTGATGGCACTGTGGACATATCGGATGCGGTCTATTTGATCGCCTATATCTTTAGCGGGGGACCCGCGCCCAGCACTGGGTGCAAATAAGACTCGAAGAGGGCAGGAAGCGGGCACATGGCAGGGACTGTTGGAAAAAGCCCCACTAACATTTTCGCGTTGATTGTCGCAGTTGTGTCAGAGAAGGCAGGTCGCGACTAAAGTCGCTCCTGCAAAGTGCCTTGGCAGCACGCCTGCCATAGCTGTAGGAGCTGCTTTAGCCGCGACATTTCACGCAACAATGGTTTGGCAACACTTTCAGCGTTATGTCAGGTCTTGCGGCTGGCGATCGCGTTTCTCATTCCCCAACTCAACATTGCCACTCTTAGCAATGAGCAAGATTTGTTGACAAATTGCAGCCAGCCGTGTGACCTGACACGACGACAGTCTAAAGAATCATGCATCGTTAGGTCACACGCCCCGCGGTCGACAGGCCGGACATGGCGAAGTGTAAGGACGCGGGGCGTAAGACCTGACGGAACGGGAAATATAGTAGCCGCTTACGATTTCAGCTTATGTCAATATGGTCTTAAGCTCGGTCGCAATTTCTGCACTCGGCCTGGTGAAGAGTGCGCGCATTTCGGTGCTGATTTGTGCATGCGGTTTCTTCAGCCAAGTGCGGTACTCGCCAGCGAGCCAGAGGTAGCGGTCAAGTTCGCGTGAGGAGCAGGTCAAATTGGCGGCGGTGTGCAACTGTCTGATGTTTTCCACATAGTCAGCGTAACGATGATCCGCATCGCGAACAAGATTGGATTTCCCGAGATGGAATGAGACCATCATTTCAGAGTATTGATCCATGATAGGAAAACGCTCGGAATCGATGAAAAAGTTGGCAAACTTGGAGGCGAAACTGAAATGGCTGCGAGCGTGCTTCTGGTCTTCCGTTTTCGGGAGAGCAGCTAAGGTCTCTACGAGTTCAGGGCCAGCGGTTTCGAGGTCAGTCGTAGCGACGACTGATTTGACATGCTCAGCCATGCGTATGATAGCCATGACATTGGTACCGTAGAGGGCGTTGACGGCGACGACTTTCAGCAGGACCACACGGCTGTCAAATCCTGGCAGTCTGGCCGCCAGTTCGTCCAAGGCTTCGGTCGAGAACTGCCAGTAGGGACACAAGCGATAGAGACTATTGGCGGCAGCGATATGGTCCTGCGTGAGAGATTCCTTCAGCATCGTCAGATTTCCTTTGTGCGTGCCGATTCGATAACGACGTCTGCTCCTTGAAACCTGACGCCTATTGTCAAGCCGCGAGTCGGCTTGACCTACAAGACTGTTGAATTAGCCCAGATAGCTTACGTTCAGCTCTCTTGCCGCCAACGCTTCATCCAGGCGTGCGACCGGCGTGTTCTGCGGAGCGTTCTTTACGATGTCGGGATTGGTCTCGGCTTCATCCGCAATCTGCAACATGATCCGCACAAACTCATCCAGCGAACGTTTGCTCTCTGTCTCGGTCGGCTCGATCATCAACGCTTCCGACACAATCAGCGGGAAGTAAGTCGTCGGCGCATGCACGCCAAAATCGAGCAGTCGCTTGGCGATATCCGAGGTCTTGACCCCAAGTTTTTTCTGGTTGTTACCCGACAACACAAACTCGTGTTGGCAGACAAAATCATAAGGCAGCTTGTACCGCTTGCGCAGCTTCTCTTTCAGATAGTTGGCATTGATAATGGCCGCTTCCGACACTTCACGCAGACCCGTTGCGCCATGCATAAGGATGTATGTATACGCCCGCACCATCATGCCGAAGTTGCCATAGAAGGCATGCAACCTGCCAATTGACAGGGGACGGTCGTAGTCGAAGTAATACTGCTTTTCATCTTTGCACACGACCGGCAGCGGCATATAGGGCGCCAACCGCTTTTTGACACCGACTGCGCCTCCACCCGGTCCACCGCCACCATGCGGCGTCGAAAACGTCTTATGCAGATTGATGTGCAGAATGTCAAAGCCCATATCTCCCGGTCGCGCGATTCCCATCAACGCATTGAGATTGGCGCCGTCCATATACACCAGCGCACCTCTGCTGTGCGCGATCTCGCATATCCGTTTGATTTCCCGTTCAAACAATCCGAGTGTATTTGGGTTGGTTAACATGACCAGCGCATACGACTCATCAAGCGTCTTCTCCAACACCGTCGGATCCAATATCCCCTGTTCGCTCGACTTGATCTGTACCGGCTTGTATCCCGACATCGCCACCGATGCCGGATTGGTGCCGTGCGCCGAATCGGGGAGCAAGACGTTGACGCGTTTTTCGCCGATATGCTTATAGTACGCCTTGGCCAACTGGATGCCGGTAAACTCACCCTGTGCGCCGGAAGTGGGCTGCAGCGTGACTTCTTCCATTCCCGCAATTTCCGCCAGCATCCGCGCCAGATCATACATCAAGTGCAGCGCCCCCTGCACAGTACGCGCCGGTTGGAACGGATGCAACTCCGTCCATCCCGAAAAGGCACTGATCTTCTCGTTTACTTTCGGATTGTATTTCATTGTGCAACTACCGAGCGGGTAGATCGCCTTGTCGATGTGATGATTCATCACCGACAGGCGGATGTAATGCCGGACGATTTCATTCTCTGATACTTCCGGCAACGCGGCGTCTTGTGCGCGCAAATTGGCGCTGCCGATCATCTTTTCCATCGCCAATTCAGGTACGTCACATCTCGGCAGCGAGTACCCCTTCTGTCCCTCTCGCGACAGTTCGAAAATCAGAGGACTATCGGCATTATTCATCGTAGTCTATTTCTTCTCCATTTTGGCTAATTGCTCGTTAATCCAATCTTTCTCTTCAGTGTTAGGATATTTCTTGAGGAAGCTCTTGAACTCCGCCTTCGCCTGCTTGAAGTCTTTCGCATTCTGATAACTCAAAGCGATCATCAGTTGCGCCTCAATCCCGGTTGAATCCTGCGGGTAAGCCTTAATCATATCGCGCCAGCTTGCGACGGCAGCGGTGTAATTCTTCTTCTTGTACTGCATGTGTCCCAGATTAAACGCCGCCTGCGCCGCCATTTTCTTGCCGTTGTTAACATCCAGCATCATAACTTCTTGGAAATACGTCGCTGCCTTATCATAATCGCCGCGCCAGCGATATTTCTGGCCGATCTCGTATGTTAGTTCGATGTCCTTCGGTTTTCTGGCAAGCCTGTTCAGGAGATCATCCAGCGTCCCGATCCCCGACATCGCATTGACAATGGCCGTCACGAATTCGACCGGCGGCAGGTAGCCGACAATCCGATCAATCTCCATTCCATTCGGTTTCAGCACCAGTACGGTTGGAAAACTTCGCACACCAAAGCGCGCCGCCGTCATTGTGTCAAC
>Ga0209777_10004593_pt1 | contig 16245 bp, 16 predicted proteins | sample FrelakmetHBP12HB_FD_187147 | JGI IMG/M metagenome (GOLD analysis project Ga0209777, IMG submission 187147) | Freshwater lake sediment microbial communities from the University of Notre Dame, USA, for methane emissions studies -HBP12 HB (SPAdes)... | ecosystem: Environmental > Aquatic >...
GGACTAACGTAAAACAGTTTCTCCAAAACAACACAAAGCTTTTGACAAAAGAAATAGACAGCTTGGCAGTTCAAGGAAAGACACCAGATTTAGTTGCTCAATACCAAGATTTATACTTCAAACATTGGAGCAAGGACCTTTCAGGTTTATGTCTTACCGGAGCTAAATTATAGACGAAAAATATCAGAATCAATTGCAGAAAAGTGCAAGCAACTCAACATGACCTTTACAGCAGAAGAGTTCATTGACCTTTGGACTACGCCCTATTCCGATTGTATAGATATCGATGGCTGGCATGCACCAACAGCGTATGATATTGTCAAATTCATAAAATCTAACCCAACAAACGCCAGTTTGGAAGAGGCAATTGATTACATAAAGAAGAATTTTGTCACAGACAAGAAATGGGAGAAGTTGATGAAGATTATTGGGATAAAATAAAATGTTTTCTTAATTAAATTCTAGTATTGATATTTGGAGCAAAATCAGCTGTAATTCAGTTTAATTTACTATGTACTGATTTTGGAAAAGTCTTATTAGATTAACAGAATTTACACTCTAAAGTAAATGAAGTTAAAGCAATTCACAGTTCTGCTCATTTTGTTGCTGGTTTTGCCACTTTTCCTGAACTCCCAGACAGCTAAAGCCGTCACTACACAAACTACACCTAACCTGTATTTTGGCGTCGATGTCGCCTTTGAAAGTGTAGCTGTAACTGAACAATTAATCGATAATGTCAGTTCTTACACAAATTTCTTTATTATCGGATGCACTGGAAATTATAATCTAACGAGACTTACTATTATCAGCCAGTACGTGTACAACAAAGGTTTAACCTTCATAGTTTACTCCGATGATCCCAGATACCCCTCAAGCCAATGGCTCCAAGAAGCAAAGACCAATTGGGGAAGTAGTTTTCTAGGAATTTATTACCTTGATGAAGAAGGTGGCAAACAACTTGACCAAGCCAAATATCCGATTGTCACTAATGCAACTGACTATAGTAACGCAGCGGAAAGCTACGTTAACATCCTGAATCGGGTGCTGCGAAACGGGTCATTCTCAATTGCTCAAAGATTTGCTTACCCAACAGAATATCAATTGTTCACTTCAGACTATGGGCTTTACTGGTATGACTACGAAGCTGGGTATAACACTGTTTTTACTGAGTTCGGAGTTAACAGTGGAAATGAAAACTATAGCCGACAATTAAGCATAGCTCTCTGCAGAGGAGCAGCCACCGCATTCAACCAGAGCTGGGGCGTCATGATAACTTGGGCTTACAATCAGCCTCCCTACATGGAGAATGGGTCAGAACTCTACAATGACATGATGTTGGCATATAAAAACGGCGCCAAATACATCATCGTGTTTGACAGCAACGCAAACTATACTCAAAACGTTCTACAGCAAGGACAACTCGATTCTATGAAGCAGTTCTGGCAATATGTTCAAGCTAACCCTCGAACCATCATTCCAGTTAGCGACAGAACAGCGTATGTCCTCCCTGAGGACTATGGTTACGGTTTTCGCGGACCAGACGACAAAATCTGGGGACTATGGAACACAGATTCGCTCACTATTGACATCGGCATGAGCGTCTACACACTCCTGCAAATGGACGGTAATAACCTAGACATAGTTTACCCATCGCAAGCCCTTGAATCTGCAGGATACCACAACATCATCTATTGTAACGATACAGCACTTATACCCACACCATCACCCAGCCCTTCACATGTCACTTCTTTGCTTTTTTATGCAAATTCGATTTACCTTTATGTGACTGTAGCAAGCATAGTTGCTGTTGTGGTTGCCATTACAGTTTTAAAGGTTAGAAAAAATCATCTATTTTCTACTATAATGGCTCGATAGTATCTTCTCTGACGCTGTAAAAGACGCTCTTAGAGAACTTCTTAGAAAGAACAAATTGCTACCTTAATTCAAGACTCTGCCCGTTAGTTTTCAATATGGCACTTGGCGAATGATTGAAGAACTTGCAGTAGACGATATGGTTGCAGGAAGATCCGTTGCAAAGAACCCGTTGGTCTTCTACTATCACACGTGTAATAATTCGAGATTTCTCCTCAGTGAACTCATCAGTTGAATTATGCGTGAGCAACTTCTCGAAAGAAGTATACCAAATTTTATGACGCATTAAGGAACGATTGCGGTTCGGTCTCAGAGGAATGTGAACTTTTGTTAAGGGTTTACCCAGTGGAGTAATCTGTCCTTTTTCAAACACAGACTTAGCAACGTCAATTCTATATACCTAAGTTTTAGCCCGTTTTTATACACTATGCGAATTACTGTTTTTGATGTTGTTTTTCCATGCGGCGATTGTCTCAGCCGAAAGTTTCATAAACATAGTGTATATATTATGCACTATGCCATTCGTCAGGAAAATAAAGAAACATTCAGGCACATATCTGGCGCTTGTCGAATCAAAATGGGAGAACGGAAAACCCAGACAACACGTCATCAAATACCTGGGAAAAGAAGTCGAAGGCAAAGCAGTAAGAAAAGTGTCCACATCAGACCTAAAAGTAACCCAAGTTAGAAGACACCTCGACGTCGAAATCATAGACCACCTAGCAAACGAACTCAACCTAAAGCAGCTCCTTTCCACGCCAGCACTCATATTCGTCTATGCCCAGCTCCTCGAAAGACCATCCATAAACAAGATGGAAGAATGGCTCAACGAAACCGACATACTCCAAGCCCTCGGCATAGAAAAAATAACAACCGTCCAACTCTACGAAGCCCTAGACAAACTGCAAGAAAGTGACTTCTCAGCCACAGAAACAAGCATCGCACAATTCTTCGCAGTACACGAGCCCAAACAGTCCCTGGTCATAGACGTGACAGATACGTACTTTGAAGGCGAAAGCATCGAAGAAGAACCCAGACGCGGCAAAGACGGAAAAGTAAAACGCCTTATCCAAATAGCGATAGCTGTCACCCAGAAAAATGGTTTTCCGATCTTTCACCGAATCTTCCCAGGAAACATCTTGGGCAAAAAGATTTTCACGGAAATGATCCGCACTCTGGTTCCTTTGGGCTACTCAGGCGCGATACTGGATAGGGGCTTTTACTCAGCAAAGAACATTGACGACGCGCTGGCCCTTAAGCTCAAATTGATATGCGGCGTTGTTAAGGACAAGCACTTTAAGCCTATTCTTCATGGATTTGATAAAGAGAAACTGTACCGTAAAGAAAACAGGGTTATCTTGCGCAATACGCATGTTTACTGCACGTCTATGCCTTTCAAAGAGGGTAGGCTTGTGGTGGTTTATAATCCGGTTGCTGAGGTGATTAAGAGGGAGCGTTTCTATGATAAGGGTGGGGAAGAGGAGGATGCTGCTTTTTTGGGGTTTTCGCTTATTTATCATAATACGGATTTTGATGATGTTGAGGTTGTTAGGAAGTATTTTGAGAAGGATGTTGTTGAGCGGTCGTTTAAGCAGTTGAAAGGTGTGTTGTCGTTGAGGCCTGTTAGGGTTTGGCTCAAAACGCATGTTGAAGCGCATGTTAAAATTTGCTTTGTTGCTTATGCTGTTTTGTCTCTTCTTCAGTTCAAGATTTCCAAGTTAGATGTATCCGCGGTGGATGCTCTTGGCATCTTGAAAAATGGGTATAGGGTGAAGTTGTGTGACTCGAAGAGTGGGTTTGAATGGGACGTCATTTTGGAGTTGACAAAGCTGCAGGAGCAGATGCGAAACCTAGTGTATAAAAACTAATGAAAAGATGGGTAGATAGAACACACATTAGAAAACTAGAAAATTTTATTAAACCTTGCCTGATGTTGCTAACTCGTACAGGTGGAATGCACTTTCAAGACTGTTTCAGTAGCGAAGTTCGGTGGCAGCCTCCTTGATGTGGAAGGCAAAGGAATCCCCAAGATTGTTAAGCGGATAGCGGAAATAAGGGCTAAGGATGGCTGTGGACCCGTTGCGGTGTTTTCTGCTCCCATGGGCTGCACTGATGCACTCATCAGGATAGGGGAATCCTACGCGCAGGCGTGCAAGCTGCCTTTGGATTCTGTTTTCAAAGTTTACGAGAATTTAGCAAAACTCTACGTTAAGGGCAAATGGCTAAAACAAGCCCAAGCTGAAATATCCAAATACAGGACACTAACCCAAGTTGCTCTTGACCATGTGAACAAGCGTTTTAGTGGTAGCATCAAAGCCCGAACACTTACCTTGGGCGGCGAATTTGCCATGTCCACATTGATGGATTATGTTTTGAAAAGTAGCGGGCTGGATTCCTGTAGCCTACCCATTGAAGAGTGGCCAATCGTCACCGACGACAACTTCGAAGACGCCCTGCCCAACTATGAACTGAGCAAAAAACGGCTTCATACCCTGATCGAGCCTCTCGAAGAGGGCAAGATTGTTTGTTTAGCAGGATTCTTAGGCACAACAGCCGACGGACTCGAAACCATCCTTGGCAGAGGAGGCTCAGACTTAACGGCTGTCTTCACTTCTTGCCTCCTAAAAGACGTGTACTCGACCCAAACGCTCCTCTACAAGGATGTGCCAGTGCAGAGCGCCGACCCCAAGATTGTGAAAGGACAGAAAACCGATCACGTGAACTCACTGACCTACAACGAAGCGCATAAAGCGTCTATGATGGGTATGAAAATCGTTCAGAGCCCAGCAATCGCCATGGCAAGGCGTTTTGGTCAACCGTTGATGGTGGTGCCTATCGATGAACCAAAAATGTACTCGGTGATTGAGGCTCAGTCAAGCGGCGGCGAAGTCGTTAAATGTTTAACTGGAAAATCCTGTTGCGCCATATTGTCGATGAGCGATGAGAAAAGCCGTTCGCTGGAGGATTCTTTGCGGATTTGGGAGCGCCGAAACGACTTTATGGATTTGGGCGCGGAAACCATGGAGACAGGTGAGCGAATACGCGATTTCCTTTTTTTGGACTCGGATTTCCTCAAGAAGAACGAGGAAAAACTCAAGGGCTTTGACGAAAACCTGAAAATTGACTACGGTTTGGGTGTTGTCACGTTGATTGGCGATCGAATGAAGGATTCACCCGGCGTGGCATCCTTAGCCATCAGCGCCATCTCAGGCATCAACATAAAACGAGGCATCTTCGCACCGCACACCTCACAGATTATTCTTGTAGTGGAAGAAAAAAACATCAACGCCACCGTCGCAGCCATCCACCTGAAAAAGCAGGAACTTAACAAGCCGCCGAACTGGCCCATGAGTTTTTAGCCTTTTAGAGGGTGGGCGTGTCCTTTCCAGCGATGGTTTTTCCATGTTTTCTCATGTAGTTCTGCTAAGAAACCTTGAACTTTGATTTTAAGCAAGCGGTAGAAAAAGAATATAACCTTAAAGATGGTTGTAACGTTTATCAACATCCTTTATTTTAGTTAGAGTGAAGTCACTTTGTCTTCCGGAACAAAATTCTTGTCAGTTAAAAAATCAATGCTGATCATGGCGGCAGGTTTGATACTGTTCGTCATATACCTGTACTTCTTCATCGGCATACCCAAAATACTGCAGGTTTTAAGCGGAATAAACTCCACCCAATACGCGTTCTACTACTCTCTTGCACTCATAGCAGTGCTGGGTTTAGTGTTTTTTTGGGAGCCGCCTGGAACAGCATACTGAGAACGCTTTCGATCAAAATTACTTACCGAAGAGCTTACCTCTACTACTGGGTGGGGTACTTTAGCGATTTAGTTATTCCATGTGCAACCATATGCGGCGAACTGACCCGTTTTTACCTGGTTCAGAAAGAAACAAAAAAAGGCTACGGAATCATCGCAGCTTCAGCAATAACTAACCGCATAGTTGCCTACACCATAGTAACCATCGGATTGTACGGTGGAGCAATCTTGATATTTCTAAAACCCAACACTTCGCCAATCATCACGAACGTTTTTGTTGTTTTTCTCGTCGGGGTAACAATCTACATGGCTGTCCTAGTTTACCTAGCATTTGTTGAACACGCAGCAAGAAACTTCGCGAAGCTGTACGGAAAAATCCTCAAGACTCTAAGACCCAGACACTACAACCCCGAGTCGGAGGCACAAAGAGAAAAGTCGTTGACAAGCTACTACGAGGGCTTTAGAACATTCCGTGAAAAACCCCGACTGCTGATAAAACCATTCATTCTCCATTTAATATCTTACCTGCTTGGAATATCCGTCTACATCCTCATTCTCTATGCACTGGGAATTCCCTCATCCGCAGAGTTCTACGTGGTAGTCTACTTCATCGCAACGGCGGTTCAGGATGCCGCGGCAAGCTTCTCAGTCGGCTCCCTGGAGGTGATTTTAGCCAGCATCTTTTTGCTCTACGGTTTACCTCTGGCTAACGCCGTAATAACTGCGCTATTGCTGCGCAGCGCTGGCTTCTGGTTCCCATTGTTTGTGGGTTTTCTGGCGGTTCAATACTTGGGTACTAAAAACTTGATTTCTCAAACGCCACCACTGAAAGATGACTCGGGAAAACCGCCAGACCCGTTGAAGAATGACTTATCAAAATAATACCATTGTGGGTATTTAGACAGGGGTGCAAAGATTATTGTGTCGGGGTTTTTTCTTGGCTTTGGGCCGTTCCGCGTTGTTTTTCACGGTGTTGGCGTTGATGTTGTATGGTTTAGCTGTTTTTCTGCTTTGATTGTTGCAACCAGCCGGGGGAGCGGGTTGCAGCAACAGCAGCTTTTTTTCTGTGCTGTTGATTTGGGTTGGTTTTTTATAATGGAGTTCTTTGCATGGTTTTTGAAAAGTCGCCGGAGGGGTTGGTTGCAGCTTCCAACAGAGTTCGCCGGCAAACACAAGAAGCCTTTGCGAAAGCACTGTAGTTTCTTCTTAGAAAAAATCGCCTGCCTATGCTATAGCATCAAACAACTGCTAGAACAAAAACAGCTAAACACACACCTTTTCCTGTATTTCACACTAATATGAAGTGGATTTAAGGATATTTCTAAATCTGCAAAATTCTTAATTTTAATAGCTTAAGTTAGCAAAATTTTTGAGAAACTATAAATGTTATAATTGTTATAGGCTCTATGACAATTATGACCACAATATCGGTATCTGAAGATGTCAAACAGAAGTTGCTGAGAGTCGCCTCTGAACTTCAGATAAAGCTGGGTCGCAGAGTTGACCTCAACGAAGCATTAAATTTTCTGGTGGACCAGCGGAAAAAGAACCCGCAACTACTAGAACAAGCCTGCAGCCCCCTGCTTGGAGCAAAAGAGGCAGTCGAAGAACTGGAGAAGGAACGAAAACTTGACGAGACAAGACTTGAAAGGAAAATTAGCCGTAGACGCCAGCGCCCTGATTGAGCTAATAGCTTGTGAAGCGCTGGGGCAGAAACTCAAGCAAGCTTTAGAAGACGATTTAGTCGAGGCTTGGACCACTGAATTAGCCCTGACGGAACTAAGATACATCCTTTGCAGAAAACTCGGATGGTCCGAGTCAAGCAAAAGAGTTGACAAGCTTCTGGAATCAGGCTACTTTAAAATTGAGGACACGATGAAACTGATGAATGAAGTTGCTAAGCTTAAGTGTTGCAGAGCCATTTCATTACCCGACTGCTTTACAATATCGTTAGCAAAGGAAATCAGCGGAAACGCCCTTTTCGCAAGAAAAGAACAAGACTTAGCAACAGAAATGCAAAGGAAACCGTTTGACGTCAGCGTGCTCTTTCTGGAAGATCAGACTAAATCTTGAATGTAAAGATAAGCCATTAGAATTTGTCTGTTTTATTACGCTACTGAGTTTAGAGGCGTCGTGTCTTAACCGTTAACCCGCTTTTTGTTTTTGTGGCGGACGAAAAAGATTATCAGGATGCAGCCGACGATGGCAATAACTACGGGAATCAGCAGGTAGACTGTGGGTGTCCCATTTGAATTGTCGCCGGAAATGTCGGGGTTTGTTACGTATGAGAAGGATACCTGGATCGAGGGGGGCAGGTCGTTCTCGAAGTTAAACGTGTAGTTTCCAGTCTGCTGCGCCACGAAACCAAACGTGGCGTCTTTGTCGATTAAGCCCAGGTTAACGATTTGAGCTCCTTCGGGATCACTGACCCAAAAGCGGACTGTGCCAGTGGATGAGATTGATCCGTTAAAGGCGGTTCCATTGGGTAGCATAATGGGTAATCGTACGCCTGAGGAAGAAAGAGTGAAATTTGAAGTGGTGGCGGCATAGGCAGAATGGGCCATCAACGAAATAATCAGCAACGCAGTTACTGCGGTGCATGTTAATATTTTGGGTTTTTTCATTTTTCCACTCTGCGATGTTAGGTAAGTTAAGGAAGGTCCTATTAACGGTCACGCTGAAAAAAAGAAAAGTAGCAGCTCTTTTTTGATTGAATCGTTAAGTGCTGTGGAAAATTTCAAACTGCGTTCTGTAGTCGCTTCGCTTCCAAACAAAGTCGTAGGCGTTGCGCTGCGGGTCCGTCTCTTTGATTGCCCCTATGAAGTCGTCGGGAACTATCAGGATAAGGCAGAAGTACTTGCCGTAGTGTTTTCTGAATAGTGAAAGCTTCTGGAGGACTTCTTTGAGGTTGCTTCTGATGCCGTGCGGCTCAAGCAGGACTTTTCTGCCGTTGTCGGTAAGTTGCGGCAGAAGAAAATCTGGTTTGTAGGTTAGGGAAGCGGATGAGTTTGTCTGCTGTAAATAGAACTCCATGAATTCGTAGTGGAAGATTACTTGTTTTTTCTTCAAAAAATCGTAGACTTCTTTTTCCAACGCTGAAAACGCGCCGGGTTCAATGCGTTCACCAACTCGGTTGGAGTGGTAAACCACTGTCAGGTACCGCATTAGGGGTTTTAGTAGTTCTTCGTGTTTTTGGACAAAGAACCGAAGCGAGTGTTCAAGGGAGATCTGGGTTAAATCAGAGTATTCCAGCCAAGTTCCCAAGATAAAGAAAGGAAAATCAACTATAGCCGGGTCCTCTGGAAACAACGACTTGGCAAAGTCGGTCAACCTTTCTGCGTCAGAGTCGAATTCCACGGTGCTTTTCCACCAGCTTTCCGGCTGGTTTTTAGCGCTTAAATCGAACGGCAGGTTCTCGTTGTCGCTGAGGCCCAAAGCGGCGTAGACTCTGAATTTAGGCGTGATAAGCGACACAATCAGGTCTTTGGGACTGAATTGGAAAAGCGCCAAGTCGGGGAAACCCCTGACCATCCAGCGCAGGTACAGCCAAGATTTTGCTTTATGTTGCTTGCTCATTCTCTTAACGGTGAAAGAGAGTTCTTTTACAAAGTCAGCTGGTTTTCTGCTTTTTTGGCTTAGTTTCGTGGTGTAGTCTATGAGATTGCCATGTGCTTTATTGTCAACGAACTGGTTAACTGAGCATAGTACTTCTGGAATCTCGGCTTTTGCTGGGCCGAAATGATCAAACTTTTCTATGCGTTGCTCGAACTTTGCGATTTCACGTGTAAATTCTTGAGGGTTCTTTGTTGTGTACAGTTTGGGTCCGAATGCTGTGTAGAGGTGGTCTAAGAGAATTCGTACGTTTCTTGGATTCCCCGTAAGATTGTGGTCACTCAGAGCTGCGGCGAGCAAAAAGTAGTGTGCTGCTTCTCTTTTGGCTTCGCTGCTGTTCAAGGGCATAAACCATGGTTTAGGATTAAGGTACAAGTCCAACTCTAAATCGGGCACGTTGCAGTAGGTTTGGACGAAACGTACGATTTGTTCCTTTAGTTCCCCTGAAACCTCTTGAGGCATACATACAAAAGCTGGCTTCTTAGCTTAATTGTTTTTGCAGAGTTTGCAGATAGTTTTGAGATATGTCGAGCACTTTACCGATTGTTTCTTTTACAACTGGCTTATTCTATAATGCCTCTTCAATTTCATTCTTGAAACTTCCTTTTAACTCAATTTTGAGCAGGTTATCGTAGAGCTTAATTGTGAAATGAGGGTCCTCGACTTCCAGAACCGGCATTTTCTAGGTATTCTGGTACACTAAATTGGGTACTGCACCCTTATTTATCGCCAGTTTTGCTCTAGGAAAATTTTCTCAGCTCTTTTATTTTATGTATCTCTATTGAGTTGCTTGCATGCTTCATGGTGGTTCTCATAGCAGAAGTGAACAATACAGTTTCTTCATCATTCATCAGGTGCATTTCATGAAGCTGGTTTGTCACTGCTGATATTCGGTCTTTTTCTTCATAGTAGTTTATCAGGACAGGGTAGACGCCGAACACGAGTTCTAATTGTTTTTTTACTTTACTATCAGGTGTGACAGCAATTATGGGCTGTGCAATCTTGAAGCGAGCTATCATTCGGGCTGTATAGCCTGAGCGGGTTAGAGGGATAACTTTGTGAATCGGCATACTTTGACATATTCTCTGGATTGCCCTGCTTACCGTGTCAGAAATATTGGTGAATGATGAGTCTTCAACGTTGCTCTTGACGGCTTTCTCGGTTTCATCTGCAATACGAGTCATCATCTCCACAGAGTCCACAGGGTATTGCCCAACCGCTGTTTCACCTGAAAGCATAATGGCGTCTGACCCGTCAAGTATAGCATTTGCAACGTCACTTACCTCAGCCCTCGTTGGATTAGGCTGATTAATCATCGACTCAAGCATCTCCGTTGCCGTAACCACGAGTTTGCCCCTCTGATTGCAGAGTTTGATAAGTGATTTCTGAACCAAAGGTACTCTTTCAGGCTCGATTTCAACTCCCAAGTCACCTCTTGCAACCATTAACCCGCTAGCCGCATCTAAAATTTCTTCGATGTTTTGTACGCCCTCAGAATTCTCAATCTTTGCGATTATTCCTCCCTCAAATTTGTTTGTTTCAGACAAGTTTCGTACGTCTTCTGCATTTCTTGTGAATGAAAGTGCAACGTATTCAACATCATGTTTTTTTGCAAACTTTATAATTTCCAGGTCTTTCTCTGGAAAAGTTGGAACTGACAATGACTTGTTGGGAACGTTAACGCCCTTTCCATCCTCTATGATTCCGCCGTCTAAAGCCAGAAGACAAATTTTTCGCTCATACTTTTCAACTACGCGCGTTCTAATTTTGCCGTTGTCAATGTATATTTCGTCATCAACCTGCATTTTGTCGTAGAAATCATGGTTGAAACAGATTTCTTCACCGTTAAAGCCTACTTCTAATGTGTCGCCTTTACGCAGGATTTTCTGTTGGGACGCTTTAAGTCTGATTTCTGGTCCTTTAATGTCAATAATTATGGGGATATCGGCAACTTCACGTACTGCCTCAATAACGGTTTGGTATTGAGCGAGATTTCCGTAAGCAGTGTTTATTCTTGTGCCGTTCATGCCTGCATGAAACAGTTTTTTGATCATTTGCTTCGATGAACTTGCGGGTCCGATTGTGCATATAATCTTTGTTTTCTTCAAATCAACCATTTCCTTGAGTGCCAAACAATTAACTCTAGTCGGAAGCTCTTTAAAATTCGTATTCCCCGTAACTGAACGTAACGTGTCTTGTTTGGTTTCTATTATTCAAGCAAGAGCATCCATGCTCTTTCCAGCCCTGCCGAAATCATCTGAATGCAAACAAAACCTAAACAACGATTTTCAGAAATAGACCGGAAATATTAGACCTTAATGTCAATTTGCGTTTTAGGGTTGAAATGAAGGTTTTATTAGTAAAAAGACCCAATTATTGTCTTCTGGGCTGTTTGAATGCTAAATTACAGCATATTATAGAAAAAACCTGTACATTTCAGGAATTTCTTTGTTTTTAGTAATCAAAATATTATTTTGTTTTGTCTAAGACGCCTTCTATGATATTCCGTTCGTTTGTCTCTAATTGAATAGATAACCATGTTTTTAGAATTGTTGATAAGTTTGGGAGAGGGCCCGTATATGTGATTAGTTGATGTTCCTTAATTGCATCCGCTTGAAAAACCTTCTCTGTCTCTTTAAAGTTAAAAGTCAACGTTTGCGTGTGCATTGATAAGGCTTGAAAATCGGTCCACTGTTTACAATGCAAAACTATAGGAGACCCGACTTGAACTGTAGGTGGTGAAACAGGTGTTGCCTGAGTCTGAGACTCCCTTTTCTTTCCCTCGTCTGATGAGGTTTCTTTGGGTGAATTTGTTAGGTAGCTGATTAGATTAGTTACTTCTTTTTGTAGGTTGGTTACTTTTTCTTCAGCTCTGTCCATCTTGGCGTTTAATGCGTCTGTATCTCCTATTTGTTCCACAACGTTTGCCAATTCATTAATTGACGTGTCCAAATTCTTTTCATGTTCTTTAATGACATTTATTATGAAATCTAAAGCTTCTAGGGCTCTGTCTTTCGAGCCGGGGGTCTCTGCCATATCATTTCACTTATCCAGCAACTTTAACGACTTTTGCTTTTAAGGCGTATTTCGGTGGCTGGAATATATCGGCGGTTGTTGAGTCTCTTTTTTTGTTGGATAAAAGAGATTAGTCAAATGTTATTTGACTTATTCAGTGCGATGAATTTGAGAAAAACTTTTAACTTTGTTGGGTTGGTTTGTTAGAGTTAACGTGAAGTGTATATTACTTGACTGTGCAGTGCCCTGAATGCGATTATACGTTCTCCGACAAAGCTGACTTCTTAAAGTACGGCGAAGTAGGAGAGACTATTCAATGTCCTGTTTGCGGGACTGAACTTAGATTAAACAAGGATCGACAACTTGAGGTAATAGACTTAGGAAGTTTAGGTGATGTTGGAGAGTAATGAATAAAAAACAATCAAATGGTTCCAAAAATCCCTTCGATGGATCAATGTTTTTTCTAAAACCGGGGGAGCGCTTGTTTTCTGTTTGTGTGTTGTACAGTTACTTTTTTTGGTTGTTTTGATTTTTTTCTGTTTCTTGTTGCATCTTTTCTGATGGTGGAAGGTTTGTTTTCACACACTTTTTTGCTTGAGGTTGAGTTGTTGGTCTTGTTTTGTATGCTTGTAGTATGTATCAAGGTTTATATCGGCTTTCTTGTATAGTATTACTTGCGCAGATATAGGTCTAAAAAAGAACCTATTGCACACATGTCCAACATAAATACAGAGCTGAAAAGTATGACAACAAACAAAGAAACTCAAACCAAACTTACAAAAAACCTGCTAGACCTGATAATTCTCCAGGTACTCGAAACACATCCAGTGCATGGTTACGAAATTATGACTACTATCCGCAAGAATTTCGGGGTCAATTTCGGAGCAAGCACGATATACCCCCTTCTGAATACCCTTGAAAACAAGAAATACGTAAAAAGTGCCTGGAACATGGACAGCGATAGGCCCAGAAAAGTATATGAACTAACTGCTGACGGAAAGGCCGTGCTCAATTACACGGCAAGCTCGCTTAGAGCAATCTGCAATACACTCGCCAAGAATAGCCTACAAACACATGAACTTCCGTTAGAAATGCAATTTAGAGTCGCCTCGGTTTGAAAGGATAAAGGTAATTCAGTCGTCTGACTGTAATTTCCATTAAAAATAGAGAGGCAGTTAAAATAGGCAGGATTTAATAATCCGATAAATTTGCTTTAGCTTTCATTACATTATCGTTTACATTCTACAAAGAGTTAAGAAAAGATATAATCCGAGAAAACACTGAAGTTGATAATGCGCTAGAATTCAATGTTCCATTATCATCATCATTATCATCATCTTATTATTATTTTAATTAAAGGTAATTTCATTTAAGCTTTCAATTAACAAGAATAGGAATAGAGATTGTTAATAAAGGAAAGGATTTGTTCTCTTTTCTTCTTCCTCTGGAAAAACTTGCTTTATTTCCCCGAAAGCTCTCAAAATCTGCGTTCCTTTCGGTGTTATCCCGTAGACTGTTCTTTCGTTTCTCAGGATTCTTTCTTCGACAAGGCAGTTTTTGACGAGGAATTCTAGTTGCTCTTTTAGCACTTTGCAGTTTACGTTGGATTTATACATGATATGCGTTAGTTTCAAATGTCCTTTCGTCGCCAATACGTCGAGTATATCGATATAGACTTCAAGTTTTGAGCGTCTCATTGTGAAACCTTCATTCCGACTTCAACAAAACATTGTGCGTTATATCTAGATTGACTTAGTACTTTTAGTCTGCTTTCAAAGGCTGTAATTAGGTCGTCCAAAAGGATATCTTTCATTTCAGCTGAGAGAGTTTTGGTATTGCTATTAAGCGCTTTATCCAATTTGTTTTTGAGTGCTTTTCTGTCTATGCTGTTTTGATTTTTCATCTTGGCCCTCTATTTCAGTAAGTAGTACCAAATAGTATCGGAAATATATAAATCATTTATGAATTCAGAATCCAGATTAACTATTATTTCTTCTTGAAACGCAAGTTTTTGTTGGGTATTGTGCCATATTAAATTCAATATAGCAGAAACTATGGAAAAGCCCGTGTCGATGCTGATAAAATTTGGTTATGGCTTTAATTTTACTATTTCCATTGGTTCACTCTTATCATTTATTCCCACATGGCTTGTTGTGTGATTTGGCAGTTTTCTTTTCCGTTTGAGTTGAATTTAGGAATCGTTAGTGAATTTGGCTCCTTTCCCTTGTTCACCCTTCTCTTCAATTTGCCAACCATAGATATCCATCATCTTTTTGATTAGTTTAGCCCTAAGCCAGTGTTGCCGCTTGTACTGTAGCCTTCACTAAAAAGAGATGGTTTGTTCTCAAAAGGTATACCTACACCATCGACCTATACGTCCAAGAGCTAAGCCGATTTTTAACCGAAGACAATAATTTAACTTTAGGCGCGTGTGTTACGCGTTTAAGAATAATGCAGGCACTTGTCCTTGTGAACTCCACAGATGATGGGTCTTGATAGTTTTTTTCAAGTATTCTCCATCTTTATTGTAATCCGCAAGAGTTGAGTTTAAGCATAAATCTTGATGATTAAGGACTTAACTTTTTATAAACTGCCTGATTTGTTGATAGATTTAAGCTAATTTTGCTCGATAACATTTTAGTTTTTGAATTCAATCTTCTTGAAAGTGGAACTATCAGCACTTTTTAATTACGTACAGCTATAGCTGCATATTATGAAGTTATTTATGGCTAAACAATCAAGTACAGAACCGAAAGGAGAATAATCAAATGAATGAATCTGTAACCATATTTGAAAATGAAGAAGCCGTACGCTTGCTAAATTATTTCATTTCCTACAAAGAAATTGTCAACAAAAATGAAAACAAACCTTCACCTAATCTGGTTAACGATGGGAATGCAGCTGCGATTGTGGCTGAGCCTGAACATATAGTTCTAAAGTAATTTTTCTTTTTTTAGTTTTTTTATTCTATTTCTAAAAACCAAAAAATATTGTTGCTAAAAATTAAAAGAAAAAAAGAAATTAGAATTTCTTTTTGCTATCCATTTGGTTTTTGAGTTCTTGAAGATTCTTTATGTTCGGTGACTTTCTGCGTTTCACTAAGAGCACGGCAACGACGGCTGCTACAGCGACTGCAATTATTATCACCGCTACTATGGCAATTATGTTGTTGGCGTTTGAATTGCTGTCAGTGTTGGATGTTAAAGGTATGACAAGCGTTAATGGTTGCCTATTATAAGCTAATGTTTCATTAAAGTCCGGGTACCCTTGTTTAATTATTTTGAAGGTGTAATTTCCCGCTGTAGCATTTTGGAATGAAACATAGCCGGTAGTATTGGAGATTTGAAGTAATGTTTGCGTTCCAGTTGGTTGGATAACTGAGGTGACAAGTGTATCGTTTAGTGGGTTGCCTTGCTTATCTGTTATTTGGAATGTTAGTGACGGGATACTGCTCGGTGTTGGGGTGGGTGTAGGAGTTGGTGCTGCTGTTGCTGTTGGTGCTGGTGAAGGTGTCGGTGTTGCGGTTGGGGCTGGGGCTGGTGAAACAGTTATTTGTGTGGTTCCTTGTGCGCTCAAGTAACCTGTTTTTGAGCCGCTTGCCGTAATGCTGCAGCTGGTTGTTGCAGAGAAACTTGGTGCGGTAAAGCTTACGTTATAGTAGCCGTTTCCCTGTTCTGCTGGAGTTCCGAATGATCCACCGTTATTTGAAGCAAAACTGATGGTTGCTCCAGTTACTGGGGCTCCGTTAGCAGTTACGTAGGCTGTTATTGATGTCGTATAGGCGTTGGTAATGCTAATTGAGTTCGGTGTCAGTGTTATTTGTAGGGGTGAGTAATCGATGAGGCTGGTCGATATTGATGTTTGTGCTGTTGTGTATCCTGAGGCTTGGGCAGTTATTGCTGTTGTACCTGGCGCGTTTGTTACTGTTAAGCTTCCGGTGGCTTGGGTTTGTCCAAAGGGAATTGTTAGTGTTGAGCCGACAACTCCTA
>Ga0209777_10004594_pt1 | contig 16242 bp, 12 predicted proteins | sample FrelakmetHBP12HB_FD_187147 | JGI IMG/M metagenome (GOLD analysis project Ga0209777, IMG submission 187147) | Freshwater lake sediment microbial communities from the University of Notre Dame, USA, for methane emissions studies -HBP12 HB (SPAdes)... | ecosystem: Environmental > Aquatic >...
AGCTGATCGCCGATTCCATCGAGATTATGGTGCAGGCTCACGGCTTCGATGCCCTGGTGTTTATCCCCAACTGCGACAAGATTATCCCGGGGATGTTGATGGCTGCGGTGAGGCTTAACCTCCCTTCTATCTTCGTCAGCGGCGGCCCCATGCTGGCGGGGCATCTCGGCAACAAGAGCATAGTTGACCTGAACAGCGTCTTTGAAGCGGTGGGCAAGGTAACTAAAGGCGATATGACCCTGGCCGAGTTGGAGGAGCTCGAGGACAGGGCTTGCCCGGGCTGCGGCAGTTGCTCGGGAATGTTCACCGCTAATACCATGAACTGCCTCCTCGAGGCGCTGGGTATAGCGCTTCCCGGCAATGGCACCATCCCCGCAGTCGATGCCCGCAGGATACGCCTGGCTAAAGAGGCCGGCGCGAAAGTCATGGAACTCCTGGCAAAGGATATCCATCCGCTCGACATCATCACGAAGGATTCTATCTATAATGCCTTCGTGGTAGACATGGCTCTGGGCGGCAGCACCAACTCAGTCCTGCACCTTATGGCTCTGGCACACGAAGCGGGGGTTGATTTCTCCCTGAAAGCGATAAACAAGATAGGCCAGAGCACCCCGCATCTTTCGAAGATAAGGCCCTCCGGCGAATATCACCTGGAGGACCTCGACCTTGCCGGCGGCATACCGGCGATTATGAACCAGCTCAGGAAGCAGCTTAAGCTGGAAGCAAAGACAGTATCGGGCAAAACTCTGGGTAAAGATATCGCAGGAGCCAAGGTTAGCGATAAGAATGTGATAAGACCCCTGTCCAATCCTTACTCTCCCAGAGGCGGCCTGAGCATTCTCTTCGGCAACCTCGCGCCGAAAGGGGCTGTGGTGAAGAGCGCCGCCGTGGTCCCTGAGATGATGGTACACACAGGGCCGGCCCGGGTTTTTAACTCCGAGGACGAAGCAACCAAAGCGATAATGGCAGGGCTGATAAGAGCAGGGGACGTGGTAGTCATCCGCTACGAGGGGCCTAAAGGCGGCCCGGGCATGCCTGAGATGCTCACCCCGACCTCGCTCATCGCCGGCATGGGTCTGGAGAAAGAAGTAGCGCTAGTTACCGACGGACGGTTCTCCGGAGCTACCCGTGGCGCTGCCATAGGCCATGTCTCGCCGGAGGCGGCGGAGAGAGGTCCTATCGCTGCCTTGAGGGACGGAGACCGCATCAAGATAGATATCCCGAACAATAGAATAGATGTCGAGCTCAGCGAGAGGCAAATCGCCCAGCGTCTTTCGCAGGTGCCCAAATTCAAGCCCAAGATAAAGACAGGATACTTAAAACGTTACATAGAGAAAGTCACCTCGGCATCAACCGGGGCAGTGTTCAAGTAGGAGCCCGTTATGAAACGTACTGGTGCCCAAATCTTGTGTGAAAGCCTGATAAAAGAGGGAGTGGAGGTTATCTTCGGCTTCCCTGGGGGCACCGTGCTCCCCTTGTATGACACCTTGCCCCAATACCCGCAATTGCGGCACATCCTGGTGCGCCATGAGCAGGGCGCTGCCCACGCAGCAGACGGCTACGCCAGAGCTACCGGCAAAGTAGGGGTCTGCCTGGCAACCTCCGGGCCCGGCGCCTGCAACCTCGTGACCGGCATCGCCAATGCTCATCTGGATTCCTCGCCGGTCATTGCCATCACGGGACAGGTGGCCAGACCGTTCATCGGCAAGGATGCCTTCCAGGAGATAGACATCACGGGCATCACTGTCCCCATAACCAAGCACAACTACCTCGTCCTCAAAGCAGAGGAATTGGCCACTGTGGTCAAGGAAGCGTTCCATATCGCCAGGACCGGGAGGCCAGGGCCAGTCCTCATTGACATACCGCGCGATGTGTTCGTTGAGGAGGCGAATTTTCATTATCCGGAAAAGGTTAAGATAAGCGGCTTCAAAACGGTCATGCAGGGACATCCCGCTCAGATCAAGAAAGCGGCAAAGCTTATCAACGAGTCAAAAAAGCCGGTTATCCTTGCGGGAAGAGGAGTCATCATATCGGGCGCGTTTCCTGAGCTCAAGGAATTGGCTGAAAAAGCACAAATCCCCGTCATCACCACCTTGTTGGGTATCGGGTGCTTCCCTGAAGACCATATACTCAGCCTGGGCATGATAGGCATGCACGGCATGGCTTATGCCAACATGGCTGTGAGTGCTTCCGACCTAGTTATCGCTATGGGGATGAGGTTCGACGACAGGGCGACAGGTAAGGTAAGCGGCTTCGCACCTCACGCTCAAATCATACACATAGACATAGACCCTGCTGAGATCGGAAAGAACGTGAGAGTGGATATACCCATCGTGGGCGACGTGAAGAATGTGCTCCGTGAATTGAACAAACAGGTTGAGGTCCAGACGCATGTTGACTGGATAGCACAGGTTGAGGAATGGCGCCGTGACCACCCGGTAGTCGTCATTCGAGAGACGGACGCGCTGTTACCGCAGTTTGTGGTTAGAAAGATTTACGAGGTCACCAAAGGCGATGCCATTATCGTTACCGGTGTGGGCCAAAATCAGATGTGGGCAGCGCAGCACTTCTGGTATAACAAGCCCAATACACTCATCTCCTCCGGAGGCCTGGGAACGATGGGCTTCGAGTTGCCCGCAGCTATCGGAGCCAAGGTAGGAAAACCCGATGAGACCGTATGGGCTATAGCGGGGGACGGCGGCTTCCAGATGACTATCCAGGAATTGGGCACAGCCGCTCAGGATAATATCGCTGTGAAGATTGCCATTATCAACAACGGCTTCTTGGGCATGGTAAGACAATGGCAGGAGCTGTTTTACAAAAAGAACTACGTGGCAACACCTTTGAGCAACCCTGATTTCGTTAAAGTAGCCGAAGCGTATGGCATACCTGGGCTTAGAGTGACCGACAAAAAGCTTGTCGTGTCTGCCATCCAGAAAGCTATGGAATATGACGGCCCGTTCCTCATCGACTTCGTGGTTGAGCCGGAGGAAAATATCTATCCCATGGTAGCGCCGGGATGCACCCTGGCCGAAATCATCGAGGCACCCAGTCATAAAGTCAAGGTTCAGACAGGTTCGCAAGAGACAAGCAACCTGTAACTCAAGCGTTTTGTAAGAGGTGCAGTCCCCAACTTGTGAAGGATGGGGTTCTTCCCCAAAATGTAGGGGCGTATGGCATGCGCCCTTGCCCGCAACACTGCGGATTAGGAAAACTGAAGAAAGGTGCAGTCCGCCATAGGCGGATGACGGGGGTTTGGGGGTGTCCCCCAATTTCTTCTTCTCCCCCAAGACTGGGGGAGTCAGTGGGGGTTGATAAAGAATTACCTTATTAAGGAAAACAAACATGAATAGTAAGACAAAGCACACCTTGGTAGCATTGGTCGAAGACAAACCGGGGGTCCTGAACCGCGTATCCAGCCTGTTCCGCAGGCGCAACTTCAACATCGAGAGCATCGCCGTGGGTCATTCCGAGCAGCCGGGCCTCTCCAGGATGACTATCGTTGTCGATGGGGCTACCACAGCCGTGGAGCAAGTGAGAAAACAGCTCGACAAAGTGATCGAGGTGGTCAAGGTAATCGACATCTCAGAAGAGTCTATCGTTGCCCGCGAACTGGCGCTAATCAAGGTTCACGCCTCCTCGTCCACCAGAAGCGAGATAATTCAGATCGTCGATATCTTCCGGGCGAACATTATAGACGTCGCTCCTAGCTCACTGATAGTGGAGGTCACTGGAGACACAGATAAGATAGATTCACTTTATAACCTGCTCAAAAGATTCGGGGTCAAAGAGCTGGCACGTACCGGCAGGATTGCCATGGCACGCGGAGCAGGAGCGGTCAAGGTAGAAGAGGAACTGCCGCCAGAGGTTCAAACCCCGAAAGCTAAAAAGACGAAACGCGCACCATGAGTATTGTCTAATAACTGGAGAGTGCAGTCCGCCTATGGCGGAGGGGGGCGTTCCAAGTTCTGAATTCCCGCAATTTTGGGAGATACATTGGATTACAGAACTGACAGCTATTCTAAACTCCCCCTTTTCTAAAGGGGGATACAGGGGGATTACGTGGGGGAGTTCAGAGGGGATTCGCCCCTCTGACAGGGGTTTGGGGGTGTCCCCCAATTTTTCCTTCTCCCCCAAGATTGGGGGAGAAAGAGGGGGTTGAAAAGAGTTTAATTCACAACCTCAGATTTAAAGGATGGGAAAAGAGCTTTTGGAATCTTCTCAAAACAGATTTAATTGAAAGGATGGAGCGCGAGAATGTACTACGATAAAGATGCCGACCTGGGTCTACTCAAAGGCAAGACCATCGCCATAGTGGGCTACGGCAGCCAGGGCCACGCCCATGCCCAGAACCTCAGGGACAGCGGCTGCAATGTCATCGTGGCCGAACTCAAGGACAGCCCTCCCTGGAAAGAGGCTAAAAAGGCGAAGTTCGAGGTGCTAACCGCAGAAGAGGCAGCCAATAAGGCCGACCTCATGACCCTGCTCGTGCCTGATACATTGCATCCAACGGTATACCGCCTGATGCAAAAGGGTCTGACTAAGGGCAAGATGCTGATGTTCGCCCATGGCTTCAATATACACTACAGCCAGATCGTACCTCCCAAGAACATCGACGTGACCATGATAGCTCCCAAATGTCCAGGCCCTATGCTGCGGCGCACCTACACCGAAGGCGGAGGGGCGCCGGCTTTAATCGCCGTTCATCAGGATGCCACGGGCAAGGCTAAGAAGATTGCCCTGGCCTACGCCAAGGGCATCGGCTGCACCAAGGCTGGCGTTTTGGATACCACCTTCGCCGAAGAGACCGAGACCGACCTCTTCGGTGAGCAGACCGTACTCTGCGGCGGCGTTTCCTCCTTAATCAAGGCTGGCTTCGAGACACTGGTCGAGGCCGGCTATCAGCCGGAGATCGCTTATTTCGAGGTCCTTCACGAATTGAAGCTTATCACCGACCTCATCTACCAGGGCGGCTTGAGCTACATGCGCCACTCGGTGAGCGATACTGCCGAGTACGGCGACTATGTCTCCGGCCCCAGGGTCATAGACGAGTGCACCAAGCAGGCCATGATGCAGATTCTGGCGGAGATTCAGGACGGCACTTTCGCCACCCGCTGGATTCTCGAGAACCAGGCGGGCCGTCCCTCGTTCAATATCATGCGCAAGAGAGAGCAAGAACATCAGATAGAGATTGTGGGCAAGAAGCTTAGAGCCATGATGCCCTGGCTCAAGGCTGAGGCATAAGAAGCATAGGAGAACACCGTGGATAGGGTCATAATCTTCGACAGCACACTGCGCGACGGCGAGCAGTCGGCAGGCGCAGCGCTCAATATAGACGAGAAGCTGGAGATCGCCCGGCAACTGGAGAGGCTGCGCATAGACGTAATCGAGGCCGGCTTCCCCATCTCCTCACCCGGCGATTCCGAAGCCGTGCGCCGCATCGCTAAAGAGGTGCGCGAACCAACTATCTGTGCTTTGGCTCACGCCAACAAGGATGCCGTTGATGCAGCCTGGCAGGCAATCAAGGATGCACAACACCCTCGCATCCATGTCTTTCTATCCACCTCAGAGATTCATATGGCTCACCAACTTAAAAAGAGCAAGGAACAGGTACTGGAGGCCGCCAGGAACATGGTGGCACGGGCTAAGGGGTATCTTGATGATGTCGAGTTCTCGCCCATGGATGCCACCCGCACCGACCCCGCGTTCCTGTACCAGATAATCGAAGCGACCATAGCTGCCGGGGCAACCACGGTAAATATACCCGACACCGTGGGCTACACTATACCCAAGGAGTTCTGCGCCCTGATAGAGGGCATTCTCAAGAATGTGCCCAACATCAAAAAAGCCGTAATCAGCGTGCATTGCCACAACGACCTGGGGTTGGCTGTAGCCAACAGCCTGGCCGTGCTCGACTGCGGCGTGCGGCAAATCGAGTGCACCATCAACGGCATCGGCGAGCGCGCCGGCAACGCCTCCCTCGAGGAGATAGTGATGGCGCTGCGCACCCGCCGAGACCTGCTTAACTACACGACCAATGTAGATAGCACCCAAATCCATAGGACGAGCAGGCTGGTCAGCGACCTCACGGGCATGTCGGTGCAGCCCAACAAGGCCATCGTCGGCGCTAACGCCTTCCGCCATGAATCCGGCATCCATCAGGACGGCATGCTCAAAGAGAGAACTACCTACGAGATCATGGACCCCAGGGACATAGGACTCACAGGCACTACCCTGACCCTGGGCAAGCTCAGCGGCCGCCATGCCTTCAAAGCCCGTCTCGAGGAACTGGGTTATACCCTGAGCGACGAGGAGTTCACCCGCGCCTTCACCGACTTCAAGGAATTGGCGGACAAGAAGAAGGAGATAAGCGACCGTGATATAGAAGCGTTGATTGCGGAGGAGATGCGCACCTTCTCGGAGACCTACCACCTGGAGCACGTGCAGGTCTCCTGCGGCGACCACCTCGTCCCCACTGCGTCGGTAAGGTTGATCGGTCCCGGAGGGCAGCTCTTGGCCGATGCCGCCCTGGGCACGGGACCTGTGGACGCTGTGTATAAGGCAATTAATCGGCTGGTAGGAGTGCCCAATAATCTCACAGAGTTCAGCGTCAAATCGGTTACCGCTGGCATAGATGCCATGGGCGAGGTCACCATAAGGATTGAGAGTGGGGGCAGGACCTACACCGGACGCGGCGCAGCCACCGACATCATCGTCGCCTCAGCCAAGGCTTACATGAACGCCCTCAACCGCCTCCTGTCAGCCATGCAGAAGGCATAAATTGGTTTGTCATTGCGATCCGCCTGTGGCGGGCGACGAAACAATCTCACTATTGTTTGAAGCACGTAGGGGCGGGTTTGAAACCCGCCCTAAAGCTCTGCCCGTTGCGGACATTATCACGTGCAGGGTAGCCTGGAGCACCTGCTCCAACCTAAGGGAGTGCAGAGGGGTCCTTCTTCGGAAGGACTGGGGGTGTAGGGGTATCCCCCAATTTTTTCTTCTCCCCCAAGACTGGGGGAGCCAGAGGGGGTTGAGATGTTGATAAGGAGACGTAATCTTACTGGGTAGCCTGGAGCATCCGCTCCAGGCAAGGTTGGAGACTTAAATGACCTTAGCCGAAAAAATACTCGCCGCCCACTGCGGCAAAAGAAAGGTTAGCCCAGGCGAGATGATAAACGTCAGGGTTGACCTGGTTTTGTCTAACGACATCACCGCGCCCCTTGCCATCAAGGAGTTCCGCCGCATCGGGGTGAGAAAGGTGTTCGACCCCAAGAAGGTGGTGATGGTGCCCGACCACTTTGTGCCCAACAAGGACATCCTCTCCGCAGAGCAGGCCAAGATAATGAAAGAGTTCGCTTTAGAGCAGAAGCTGATCTACTTCGAGGTCGGAGAGATGGGCATCGAGCACGTGCTTCTCCCCGAGAAGGGCTTGGTGTTGCCCGGCGACGTCGTCATAGGCGCCGATTCCCATACCTGCACCTACGGCGCACTGGGAACCTTCGCCACCGGCATGGGCTCTACCGACATCGCCGCCGCCATGGCTACGGGCGAGATCTGGATGAAGGTGCCCCCGACCATCAAGTTCGTCTATAATGGCAAGCTGCGCAAATGGGTCAGCGGCAAAGACCTGATTCTCTACACCATCGGCAACATCGGCGTGGATGGCGCCACCTATGCCTGTATGGAGTTCACCGGCGAGGCGATAAGCAGCCTCTCCATGGACAGCCGCTTCACCATGTCCAACATGGCCATCGAGGCTGGAGCTAAAGCAGGCATCTTCACTGTCGATGAAAAGACCTTATATTATGTAAAGTCTAGGGCGAAGCGACCTTACAAAGTCTACGAGCCTGATAAAAATGCCCAATACTCTCGAATCATTGAATATGACGTCTCAAAGACAGAGCCTCAGGTCGCCTTCCCCCATAAGCCATCGAACGCCAGACCCATAAGCAAGGTGGGCAATATCGAGATAGACCAGGTGGTCATCGGCAGTTGCACCAACGGCCGGCTTGAGGACTTACAGATAGCTGCCAAAGTACTCAGGGGCAGGAAGGTGAACAGGCGAGTGCGCTGCATCATAATCCCCGGCTCGCGTGAGGTCTATCTAGAGGCTCTACGCAGAGGTCTAATCAAACTGTTTATAGAGGCAGGCGCAGTGGTGAGCACGCCCACCTGTGGTCCCTGTCTGGGAGGCTACATGGGTGTTCTCGCTGCAGGAGAGCGCTGCGTTTCCACCACCAACCGCAACTTCGTAGGCCGTATGGGCAGCCCCCAATCCGAGGTCTATCTCTCCAACCCCGCCGTCGCTGCTGCTAGCGCCATCCTGGGCAGAATCGGGGGGCCGGAGGAGGTAGTCGGGTTAAAATCCAACTGAGTAACGTAAGAGGGGATTGAAATACAATGCCGTGGTCTGAAGGACTTGATGAGCCTATACGGAGAGTTATCGAGAGAGTTGTCGAGGCGGACTATTCCCTCTTCGCGTATGGGCAAGCCCTGGTACTGGCAAAACAACTGCTCTTATTCGACGTGTAGCAAGGCTTCTGGAGCAGGGACATGACGGGTGTAGAATGCTTGTTGTGACCTTCACAAGGACAGCAGCCTATGACTTGGTTACTAAATTGCAGAGTCTGAAAGTTTCAGGTTGTGATACTGTGAATGCTTCGACACTTCACGGCTTCTGTTTCAGTACTCTAGCCAAGGAACGTGTTTTTCAGATTACCGGCCGCGTGCCGCGACCTCTTCTTTGCCCTTCTGCCAAGAACAAATTTGAGGTGGACTTTCTTCTCCATGATCTTCCGGACAGATTCAAAGGATTGAGAATAAAAGCGTACCGATTACGTGCTTTCGAAGCAGCTTGGGCGCGACTACAGTCAGATGAACCTGGATTCGCCCAAAGCCCTGCCGAGGTTGATTTTCAGAATGAACTCTTGGCATGGCTGAAATTCCATAGAGCGATGCTTATTGGTGAACTTATACCTGAGACTCTTTCTTATTTGCGTGATAATCCCGCTTGCGAAGAAAGGAACACCTTCGACCATGTCATAGTTGATGAATATCAAGACTTAAACAAAGCTGAACAGGTTCTTATTGATCTGCTTGCTGAAGACAGAAACCTTGTAGTTGCTGGTGACGATGATCAATCTATCTATAGCTTTAAGTTTGCTCACCCAGAAGGAATAATTGAGTTCCCCGAGAAACACCCTGGGACCCATACCGAGCCTCTTGCCGAATCTCTGAGGTGCCCCATCCAGGTTATCGAAATCGCAAATAGCCTTATCTCGCACAATAGGCGTCCTGATAGCACTCGATGTATTAGACCAGCCCCCACAGCTAGGGCAGGTGAGATTCATATAGTACAATGGATGTCTTTAGAGGAAGAAGCTAGTGGTCTCGCTCAAGTGATCCGTCTCTTTATTTCCAACCATAATGTTGCCCCAGGAACCATCCTTGTTCTTGCCCCTCGACGTGTTATTGCCTATGAAATACGGCGCCATCTCCAGAACCTTAACATTAATGCTCATAGCTTTTTCCCTGAAGAAGCACTAGATTCGGATAGAGCAAAGGAGCGCTATACACTCCTTACCCTTCTCGCTAATCCTAAAGATCGAGTTGCACTTAGATGCTGGCTTGGTTTTGGCGATCCAGAACTTCGAAAGGAGGCTTATAAGTATCTCAGGGAATATTGTGAGAAAAGTGGCACTGAACCATGGCATACTCTTGAGAACCTTGAAAATGGCGCCATTACTATTCCTGGCACGGAGGAGTTGGTTGAAAGACTCCGCGAACTGAAGGCGGAGCTTTATAAATTGCAGGGATTGGAGCTTGGTGTTTTAGTTAATGAACTTTTCCCCGAGGGTGACCCTCAGCTTTATACAATTCATGGTCTGGCACTTGAAGCCATAACATCTTGTAAAAACGCTTTAGAACTGCGCGAAGAACTTTGTGAGCGCACAACCCAGCCGGAACTCCCAACCGAAGGAGAGTTTGTGCGCATAATGAGCCTCCACAAAGGCAAGGGATTAACGGCTGATCTAGTAATTATTCCCGGTTGCGTTGAGGGATTCATTCCAACTTGGGATGAAAACTCGCCACTAGAGGAGGAAAAACGTCAGATTGAAGAGCAGCGCCGCCTTTTCTACATGGCTATTACCCGAACAACCCATCGTGCTATAATATCATCTTTTAGGAGAATCCCCTCAGCAACTGCCCATACAATGCGTGCGAAGTTTCAGCAATATAGAGGCAGAGAAAACGTTCAAACCAAAGCTAGTCGATTCATGGCGGACCTAGGTACAAGCGCACCGCAACCTATTAGAGGTGAGCAGTTTATAAAGAGGTTAAAGAGTGCTTAGATTCAAACTTCGCGGTAAAGTCCATAAATACGGCGCTGATGTCAATACCGACGTCATCATACCAGCGCGCTACCTGAATGTGTACGACCCCGCTGAGCTGGCGCAGCACTGCATGGAGGATTTAGACCCTGAGTTTCTCAAGAAGGTCAAGCCAGGCGACATCATCGTTGCCGGCACCAACTTCGGCTGCGGCTCATCGCGCGAGCACGCCCCCCTCGCCATCAAGGCAGCGGGCATAAGCTGCGTCATCGCCAAGAGCTTCGCCCGCATCTTCTACCGCAACGCCCTCGATACAGGACTGCCCATTCTGGAATGCGAGGAAGCTGTTGATAAGACCCAGGCTGGCGACATACTCGAAGTAGAACTCTCTACAGGTGAAATCGTAAATATCACCAGAGGTCTCACCTTCAAGGCCAAGCCCTTCCCCGACTTCATGCTCAAGCTAATTAAGGCTGGCGGGCTGATTGAATACACCAAAGCTAAGATTGCAGCTAAGAGGAGCCGTTGATGAAATACGACATCGCCGTCCTGCCCGGGGACGGCATCGGACCCGAGGTGGTAGCCGAGGCAACCAAGGTGCTGGAAGCTGTAGGACGCAAATTCAAACACGACTTCGTCTTCCACCCCGGAGACGTGGGTGGAGCATCCATAGATAAGCACGGCGAGGCATTGACCAAAGACACTCTGAAGATGTGCAAAAAGTGCGACGCTGTGCTGCTGGGAGCGGTAGGCGGACCCAGGTGGGACGACCCCCTGGGCAAGGTGCGCCCCGAGGACGGCCTGCTCGCCTTGCGCAAAGAGCTCAAGTTGTTCGCCAACCTGCGTCCGGTCAAGGTGCTCCCCATGCTCGCCGACCATACCACGCTCAAGCCCGAGGTTGTTCATGGCGTAGACCTGCTGGTGGTGCGCGAGCTCACCGGCGGACTCTACTTCGGCAGACCCAAGCGCCGCTGGCAGACCCCCAAGGGCAGGCGCGCCGTGGACACTATGTCCTACTCCGAGATGGAGATAGAACGCATTCTCCGTGTCGGCTTCGAGCTGGCTCGAAGGCGTAAGAAGAAGCTCACCTCGGTGGACAAGGCTAATGTATTGGAGACGTCTCGGCTGTGGCGACAAATTGCCACCGAGCTTGCCCCTGAATACCCCGATATACAGTTGGAGCACCAACTGGTGGATAGCTGCTCCATGCGGCTCATCCAGCGCCCCGTCGAGTTCGATGTCATCGTCACCGAGAACACCTTCGGCGACATCCTCACCGACGAAGCCTCCATGCTGGCAGGCTCTATGGGCATGCTGCCCTCGTCCAGCCTCGCCGGCATTCCCAAAGAGGGCAATGCTACCTACGGCCTCTATGAGCCAATACACGGCAGTTCCCCCAAACGCGCCGGACTGAACATGGCGAACCCTATCGCCACCATTCTCAGCAGCGCCATGATGCTGCGCTACTCCCTCGGGCTGATTAAAGAGGCAGAGACAATCGAAAAAGCCGTGAACAGGGCTCTCAGCGATGGCTATCGCACCTACGACATCATGAGCGATGATATGACGAAGGTCGGCACCCGCGAAATGGGTAACCTCATCGCCAGCAGGGTTTAGCGCCCACAGCAGTTTTATGATTGTAGGGGCGAACCCGTGTGTTTGCCCTTTACTCACGACAGGGCAGACACATTGGTCTGCCCCTGCTCGTTACGCTTGACAGGTGCACCCCCGTAAAGTAGAATTTTCACAAGGTCGTGCTAGATGGGGAGACAGCGGTGCCCTGTACCCGCAATCCGCTATAGCGGGATCGAATCCCCGCTCGAGGCTCTGCTCTTTCCGGGACTGTCTTCTGTCCATCGGTGGTGAACACTGGGTCCTGCGCGGCAGAACGCTATGAACCCCGTCAGATCCGGAAGGAAGCAACGGTAAATAGTAAATTCTGGGTGCCGCAGGAGCACCTGGTGGGAGCCGGCGCCAGGGATAAGCCGGAGGGGGAGGGTCGACAGTGGGTGCACGGCCTTAAGTTTGAGAGATTGTTTAATAAGTGGGGAGTTCAGAGGGGCAATCCGCCTTAGGCGGATGCCAGGGGGTTGGGGCCTGTCCTGAGCTTGTCGAAGGATGTCCCCCCAAATTCTAACTTCCCCCAAAATTGGGAAATGCGGAGGATTGAAAAAGGGAGTGCAGAGGGACAGAGTCCCTTTGCTGGGGGTCTGGGGGTATCCCCCAGCTTCAAGATTCCCCCAAGATTGGGGGACACAGGGGGTTGAAAAAAGATTAATAGATAATCCCAATTCATTTAGTATTAGAAGGCAAAGCGGGGGCAAAATACAGTCCCGTTTATAATTTTGCATAAAAGAAGAATTCAAATTTTAGGAGGGCAAGCTAAATGGAATTAGGTCTGGCAGGCAAAACGGTTATCGTCACCGGCGGAGGCTCCAACATCGGTCGCGCCATCACATTCGCTTTCGCCAAAGAGAAGTGCAATGTGGTCATCGCTGACATCGACGAGGAGCAGGGCAAGAAGGTGGCCAAAGAGGCCAGCGCCCTGGGTGGCAAAGCCATCGGCGTCAAGACAGATGTAACTGACTACGCTTCTGTCGAGGCAATGGTCAAGAAGGCCATAGGGCAGTTCGGCGGCGTCGACGTCCTGGTGAATAACGCCGGCTTTGTGTCCAACAAGCTCTTCATGAAGAAGCCCAAGGAAGAATACGAGAAAGAGATCAAGATCAACTATCTGGGCGTCATAAATTGCACCAGGGTGGTCTTGGACCACTTCGTAGAAAAGAAAGCAGGCAGGATTGTCAACGTTGCCTCCGATTCCGGGCGCGTCGGCGAGCCCAGGGAGGCCGTTTACTCCGGGACCAAGGGCGCCGTTATCGCCTTCTCCAAGGCCATAGCCAAGGAGATGGGCAGGTTCGGCATCAACGTCAACACCATCTGCCCGGGAGCTACCATCCCCGAGAAACCCGGCACGGCGGGCAAAGACAGCATGTGGGCTGGCGACGTCACCCAGGATATGATTCCGGCCGAGGTTAAGGAGAAAATAATCAGCCAGTATCCCTTGCAGCGAATGGGCAAGCCTGAGGATACCGCTAATGCCGCGGTGTTCCTGGCCTCTGATGGAGCCGCTTTCATCACAGGCCAGACGCTGAGCGTCAGCGGCGGCTTCAGCATGTGCTAGGGAAACCACCTGCATAAGGCTAACGCTGCCCATGAAGGTTGTTTGACAGTTGGTGAGTGCAGAGGGGTCCTTCCCCTAAGGAAGGACTCGGGGTCTGGGGGTGTCCCCCAATCCTTCCAGGGAAGGAGGGGGATTTAGGGGGTTCAAAAGAGGTGCAGGAAACCTCCTGACGGGGGCTTGGGGGTGTCCCCCAAATTTCAACTTCCCCCAAGACTGGGGGATACAGGGGGTTAATGTAGAGCGTTTGAGCAATCTCATAAAATAGTCCAAAATCCGTAAAAGGAGAACGACAAGGCGTGGAAGACATCAGACCCATAGACATTATGAACTATCCCTTCTGGAACCCTCATGCCTGGGATGGCAGGGAGTTCCAAATCCTGGCAGCCACCATGATGAGGTCGCATACCGGGCCCGGCTCCGAGTTCCCCAAGAACATCCTCATTGATACACTGAAGAAGCCAGCCCCGCGCTTACCTGTCCCCATCCCCACCACCGATGAATTCGTGGCCATGATGGATATAGAGGGCTACGACAAGATATTCATCCCTGCCATCAGGATGTGGTCTAACTGGGAAAAGAAGCTCATCTGGAACTACACCATTGACGAGGTTTACGAGCACATAAAAGACTACCCCGACCGCCTGATACCCGTAGTCGGCTACAATCCCTATCGCATCGAGGAGAGCCTGGAGGAAATGGAGCGGGGGGTCAAGGAATACGGAGCGAAGTATTGCTACTTCCACTCCCTGACCTTCGGCGTGCCTCTCAACGACAGGAGGCTCTATCCCTGCTACGCCAAGTGCAGCGAGTTGGGCATACCTGTGGGGATGCAGACCGGACACGCAGCGGAGCTTTTCCCGAGCTGGCCTGGACGTCCCATTTACCTTGATGAAGTTGCATTGGACTTCCCCGGTCTCACCATCATTGGGTCTCACACCGGCTGGCCCTGGGGCAACGAGCTGGTAGCCATGGCCTGGAAACATCCCAATGTCTACTGCGACTGCTCCGCCTGGATGCCCAAGCTCCTGTCCAAAATGCATCCCGATCTCTTCACCTTCATGTCATTCTGGGCAGGCCAGGAAAAGGTGCTTTTCGGCACCAACAACATGGGCCTTACGGCGTTCAAGAAGCAGTTTCTGGAGTTGCCGCTGAGCGATGAAGCCAAGAGAATGATAATGCGCGAGAACGCCATCAAAGTATTCAAACTGAAAGACTCAAAACCCAAAAAGAAAAGCATCAGGAAGAGCAAATAAGCGCAGGGGGGTTCTTGCCCATTTGAAGATTCAACAGAATGGTTAGGTACTGGGGAGTCCAGAGGGTCTTTGCCCCTCTGGTGGGGGTGTGGGGGTATCCCCCAACCTTAAAAGTCCCCCAAGACTGGGGGATTTAGGGGGTTCAAAGGGTTTATAAGCGCTACGGTCTGAGTTAATTGGGAACAGTCGTCTAATACACAGACGGCTGTTCCCAAAGCTTTCTTTAAGGGATATCCGCTGTGGAGAAGAACTTGAGAGGGCAAACCAAAGAGTCCTCACTAACTGAGGCAAAAAGCCAGTTGCAGCGCCTAGGTGCTAGAGCGCGGAAGGGCCTGGGGCAGCACTTCCTGGTCGACCGAGGCGTGCTGGAGAAGATAGTCTCCGCAGCGCAGCTTGCATCCATCGATACAGTGATAGAGGTAGGGCCTGGCCTGGGGATATTGACCGAGGAACTGGTGAAAAAGGCAGGAAAAGTGATTGCCATCGAGGTTGACCCCAAGCTCGCCTCATCGCTGCAAAAGAGGCTCTCCAAATTTGCCAACCTAACTGTCATAAATGCCGATATCCTCCAGCTAGACCCCCTAGAGTTAATCGATAGAAAGAGGCATTACAAGGTCGTCGCCAATCTACCTTACTATATAGCCGCGCCGATATTGCGCCACTTCCTCGAGGCATCGCTCAAGCCCCGCCTCATGGTAGTCATGGTGCAGAAAGAGGTAGGACAAAGCATCGTTGCTCAGCCAGGCGATATGAGCATCCTCGGCATCAGCGTACAACTCTACGGCAAGCCCACCATCGTTGACTACGTGCCCGCACAGAGCTTCTACCCCGAGCCCAAGGTCGATTCAGCTATTGTGCGCATCGAGGTCTACCCGAAGCCAGCGATAGAAACAGAGAACATCGCAGGTTTCTTCGAGATAGTCAAAGCGGGGTTCAGCGCACCGCGCAAGCAGATACGAAACTCCCTCGCCCTGGGACTGCAGCTTGACTCAGCAGAGGTTGTAGAACTATTGGAGCAAGCAGGCATAGCGACGCAGCGGCGGCCCGAAACCCTATCTCTCGAAGAATGGGCAAGCTTGCACCGAGCATTCGCCAGTAAAGATATTAACATTAAAGAGTAGAGGCCCTTCCTAGGAAAGCTCCCTTTGCCAAGAGAACAGGTTTGTACCTACAATGTAGGGGCGCATGCCATGCGCCCCCCCTCCCTTTTCTAAAGCGGATACAGGGGGATTTAAATTCATGTAAGGTGCCTTTCTCAGAAGGATTGCCATTGCATCCAAGAATGGGACATGCAGCGCGCTAAAAATGGAGTGCAGAGGGGCGAAGCCCCTTTGCCGAGGGCATTGGGGGTGTCCCCCAATATTTCCTTCTCCCCCAAGACTGGGGGAGTCAGAGGGGGTTGAAGAGCGTCTTTAGACGCCTGAAAAGCAATGAGTCTGACTATCCAAGCATACGCCAAGATAAACCTGACCCTCGA
>Ga0209777_10004595_pt1 | contig 16240 bp, 10 predicted proteins | sample FrelakmetHBP12HB_FD_187147 | JGI IMG/M metagenome (GOLD analysis project Ga0209777, IMG submission 187147) | Freshwater lake sediment microbial communities from the University of Notre Dame, USA, for methane emissions studies -HBP12 HB (SPAdes)... | ecosystem: Environmental > Aquatic >...
CACACGCTGGAGCAGCCGGAGATCAACCGCCTTCTCGCCGAGAAGGCCAAGGGAGGGAAGAGCGTCCTGCGGCTGAAAGGCGGCGATCCGTATCTTTTCGGGCGCGGCGCCGAGGAAGCCTTGTACCTGGTCGAGCAGGGCGTTAGCGTCGTCGTGGTGCCTGGCGTGACCTCGGGCATTGCAGCGCCCGCGTATGCCGGGATTCCTGTGACGCACCGCGAGTACGCCAGCGCCGTGGCCTTTGTCACCGGCCATGAGGATCCCGCCAAGCCGGAGAGTGCGCTGGACTGGGCCGCGCTGGCCAAGGTCGGCACGCTTTGCTTTTACATGGGCGTCAAGAACCTGGGTCGCATCGCCGCGGAGCTATCCAAGCACCTGACGCCTGAGACTCCGGCAGCCGTGATTGAATGGGGCTGCACGCCGCGCCAGCGGGTGGCAGTGGGAACGCTCTCCGATATCCAGCGGATCGCCTCCGAGATGAACATCCGCGCGCCGGCCTTGACGGTTGTGGGCGAGGTCATCCGCTGCCGCGAGCAACTGAGGTTCTTCGAGCGATCCGTGCTGTTCGGCAAACGCGTCGTGGTTACACGGGCGCGCGCTCAGGCCAGCGAACTGGCCGACAAACTGGCTGAGCTTGGCGCCATGGTTTACGAGTTCCCGACCATCCGTATTGAGCCCTCGAAAGAGGCGGACTGGCAGGACGCCGCCGCGCGCCTGGGGCGCGGGGAGTTCGACTGGGTGGTGCTCACCAGCGTCAATGGCGTGGACGCGTTGTTTGACGAACTGGCTCGCCGGAAACAGGACGCACGCGCGCTGCGGGCCAAGGTGGCAGCCATTGGTTCAGCCACGGCGCAACGCCTGCTGGAAGGGGGCGTCCGCGCGGACCTGTTGCCCCCGGAGTTCCGCGCCGACTCCATCGCCAGGGAACTGCAGTCCCGGGACGCCATAGCGGACAAGTGCTTCCTCCTCCCCAGGGCGGACATTGCACGCAGCGAGCTTCCTGAGGCACTCAGAAAACTGGGCGGCCAGGTCACCGAAGTCGTCGCGTACCGCACCATTCTGGAAACTGAAGGCCAGGAAGAGGCGCTGGCCGCGCTGGAACAGGGAGAAGTTGACGCGGTGACTTTTACATCCGCCTCCACGGCGCGCAACTTCGCTCAGATACTGGGACCCGAGCGGCTCAAAAAGGCGCTGGCTGCGGGGAAGCTGCGTTGCTTGTCCATCGGGCCAGTAACGTCGGCGGCAATGGAGGCGGCGGGCCTCCCCGTGCACGGCGAAGCAAAACGGCACGACATACCAGGGCTTATTGAGCTGTTCAAGAGTGAGCCAGGATGATGCATTTTAGGTTTTTGGATTTGCGATTTACGGGGTGGCGAAGCGGCAATCGAAAATCGCAAATCAAAAGTAAAAATTCTCCTCCCTTGCATAACTGGCTGTTTCAAAACATAATACGCTTGCGCAATGAGGAGGGCTAGGCAGCTATGAACGACCTTGTCGGTCAAGCTATTGCCGGATATCCGCTCCAGAAGCTGCTCAGTAAGGGCGCATACGACGAAGTGTACCAAGCGGCCAGTTCGGGCGCCCCGCTTGCGATCAGAGTTTTGCGCGCGGAATTGCGGCAGGACGCCGCCCTGAACGCGGCCGTGGCCAAGGGCTGGGAGGCGGCCCGGGCGCTGGCGCATCCTGGCATGGTAACCGTGTATAGCACCGGCATCGAACGCGGGGTGGGAGCTTACAGCCTGGAGGAACTGCCGCCGGGCAAGCCGTTGCGGCAGATGGTCATAGGCGGACCCAAAGTTGCGTGGCGCGACTGCCTGGTGCTCGCCGAGCAGCTCTTTGCCGCGCTGCAGGCTCTGCACGCCGCCAAGGTTTGCCATAGCTGCATCTGGTCCGGCGCCGTGCTGGTTACACAAGACCAGGACCTTAAGCTGGAAAACGCGGGCGGCTTGAGCCTGGTAGAGCGCCCGCTGACTGCAATCGTGGCTGGTCCAGCGGCTGGTTACCTGGCGCCGGAGATCATACAGGGCTCGCCCGTGTCGCCGGAGAGCGACATCTATGGCGCCGGCGCGTGCGTGTATCTCATCATGGCCGGGCAGGACCCGTACTCCGGCGAAGACGCAGAGCTGCTGGCCAAGCATGTATTGGCGCGCAAACCAGTGCCATTGTCGGGTTTGCGCGACGACACGCCGCCCGAGGCCGAGGAGTTCATCTCCCGTCTGCTGGCCAAGGACCCCGTGCAGCGATACGGCTCGGCAGCAGGCGTGCTGGCGGACGTTGCCCAGCTGAAGAATGGCCTGCCGCTCTTGCCGCTGCAAGGCGGCCGGCCGGCCGCGCCGCCGCGCCCCTCACCCCAACCCTCTCCCCCTGGGGGAGAGGGAGGGGTGAGGGGGCGCGCCTCTGAGCCGCCTGCCACAGCCGCCGCCGAGGGGGCCGCAGGCACCGCGCCGTTGCCCGGACTGGTGCACGGATTGGCCAGCGCCGTGAAAGCTCCGGCTAGCACTCGCGTTGTCTTCGGTCGTCTCGAAACGCACGTCAAATCCACAATCCCGCAGAGCGACATTGAGAAATGCGGCGATGACTTCTACCGCCAGGGCCAGCTTCCACTGGCGCTGCTCACCTGGAAAGACGCTTACCTGAAAGGCACGCCCCACGCCGCCTTGAAGTTCAAAATTGATCTGGCGGAGATCGAAGTGAAGAAGGAAGCCTATGGTTTATCCATGGAGGAAGCGCGGTACCGCCTTGGCACCGGCGACTTCAGGAACGCACTCAGCCGGGCGCGCGAAGCGCTGGAGGCGGCGCAAGACGAGGAACAACGGCAGGAAGCGCTGAAGCTTGAAAGGGAAGCGCTGCTGCAGCAGAAGGAGGCCGCCAAGGCACGTTCCATCAAGAGAGTCTTGGCTGCGGTCGGCCTCGTAGTGTTACTGATTCTGTCTCTTAAGCTGCTGAACCGCGGCGGGAATGAAGGACCGGAGATGGTCCCCCCTGTTCCTGAAAGTGGCGCCGGGAGCAAGACAGAGGTCCCTGACAAATCCAAGCTGGCGCCGCAGAAGTATGGTTCAGGCGAGGCCACGGTTACTTTGCCTCCGCCTTGGACACTGGGCGCTGGACAAGCGCAGGTTATGCCGCCGGGCGCAACCGAACTGGCCGCCACTCTCAGGATTACGCAATGCTCCGCGGGGACGAAGAGCGCGGACAGGCAGAATGACCTGCGGAAGGCGCAAGCCCTGGCCAACGCCCAGAAGTGCGACGACTGGGACAACATAGGCGCATTCATTGACGGTGTCTACTCGTGTTCAGAACTCGGCTTCCGCTATTCCGCAGGCGACAAATTCCGCTACCGCTATTATTATGTCGTGAACGGGCCTGGGGATTCGGTGTATCAGGCGGAGTTCGACGGGCGGGAGGACTTCTTCACTCCTGATCTGCGTGCGCAGATGCGCCAGATCATACTGTCGCTGACGTACAAGAAGTGATGCCGGGGGAGACAATGCATTTTCGATTTTCGATTTTTGATTCTCGATTTTTGTTGGCCGCTCAATCGCAAATCGCAAATCACAAATCTAAATTCCCGCTTTGCCTGGCCTGTGGTCCCTTTCTCCTGCTGCTGACGAGCTGCCAGAAGGAGGAGGCCTCACGCGAAGAAGCGCCAGCCCCCCGGACAACCACAGTACGTTCCGCGGAGCCGCAGTTGGCGAACCACGTGCCGCCGCCCGCACCTGCGCCACCGCTGCGCCGGACGGCCACTTCGTCCGAGGACCTTAGCGTGCCGCAAAAGTCTGGCGGGGATGCCATCCCAGGGTTCCCAACGCCGGCAATCAGTGCCGTCTTGCAGGATAGCGGGGCTATCCGCCTGCATTTGGCACTGGCCCCACCATACAACAGTAGCGCGCTTACCGAGGAGATTGAGAAACTCGGTTTCGATCCCGAACCGCCGGCTGGCGGCGGCGAAGGTCTCTGGACGCGTGCCGTAACGTCCGGAGAGCGAGCGGCCTTCGAGAAATTGGTGCTGGCGCGGCTTCAGGAAACCTCGCGGTCTCTCGAACACGTTCAGTCCTTGGAGGTGCAGAGCCGCCGGCCGGGTAGGGTTGTCTGGATGGGGCCGGAGGAGCCGGGCAGGTTCCTGTCTGGCAGACTGGTGTACACCGGCCATCCCCTGGACATTGCGTTAGCCGATGCGGGAGGCGATCCACACCTCTTCCTGGCTGTGGAAAGCAGGACCGCACCGCCAAGTCCGGCCAGCGTGTACGTGCGTGGGGGCAGGCTGTTCGTGGGCGAGGACTGGACGCTGGGCCTGGACGAATTCAAGCCGGCTGGAGAATTGAAGAAGGTTCCGTTCGAGACGGAACGGATCTCTGTGCGTCCCGATGGCCAGGTGCTTGCGTTTTCGCATGAGGGCACGTCCAGCGGCCTGGGGTGGCTCCAGGTCGTGCGCCTGGCTGCCTTCAAGCCCGCTGCTCAGGCAGGATCTGTCGAAAGCGTGGGCGCCCCTCAAGCTGTCGCGTGTGTCCCCGGCGAGTCGCCGCTCCGCCCTGGCCATCTTGAATACGGCGCTTTCGATCTGCACGCGCCCGTACGGGCGGTCTACTTGCTCGCAGCCAGCCGGCTCCTCACCGAAACCTTGCGGGCCCTGGACCAGCCTGTGGTCTCGGCAAAAGCCACCATTGCGCCGTCCGGCATCAGTGGCCCAATCGTCATTCATGCGGATCTTGCCTGGACGGAACAACATCTGAAGGCCCTGGGAGTGCCGGTCGAACGAACGCCCGGCCACACCGTGATTCCTTTGGGCCACGATCCGCAGAAAGTCGTGGACGCCCTGGCAAAAGTCCTGCAAGTGCTGCGCCTGCGCATGGCCACCCATGACCAGAACCTGCGCAACGCCGACCGCGTTCGTGATGCCGATAACAGGCTCAACCCCTACCGCCGGAAAGTGATCAGGATCGGGCCCCAAGGCGAAGCGGTCGAGGAAGCCGACTCGTCACCGTTCCGCAAGCTCTACAAGCCCGGTGATCCGAACGCGGACGCTGACGGAAACATCACGCTGCCCAACGTGAATAGCGCTCTGGAGATGACGGACTTCCAGGCCGCGGCGGAGGAGTACAAACTGGTGCGGGCCTGCATGGAACGGCTGGCGCCGCAGCAGATTTTCCCCGATCCGCCGCCGCTGCCTCCTAGGCCCGAGGCCCGGTAACGAATGGGGAGTCCGAGTTTTGGGTTTTGCAGTTAGATGAACCTGCGCGCCAGAATCCTGCTATATGTTGCCGCAGTGATGGCCATCGTCTTCCTGCTGGTCGTCCTGTCGTTTCTGCCGGACACGTTGCGAGTGCCGAGGGCACGGGAGGATGCTGGATGGCAGATCTCCGAGGCACTGCGGGTCCTCTTCGAGCATCTCCCAGCTCAGCAGCGTCGTGAGTTGCTTGCCGCTGGCCAGGCGCTGCTGAGCACTCAAGAGGTGCTCGAAGGCTGGGCGCTGGCGAGCGCGGACGGCTCAGTACTGGCATGGAGGATGCCTGGCGACCAACCCGAGCGCCTTGGCGGGGAGTCTCTGGCGGCGCAGCACTTCAGCCACGCCTTGACCGTGTCCTCACCGGATGGCGAGCAGCTTGTCCTGTACACCCGCGTTAACCGGGAGTTGGGCGCCGTGCCGGACATCGGGGGCATTTTCCTGGCGATGGCGCTGGGGACGCTGTTTCTGGCCCTGGTGATCTACCAGTTGCTGGTGCGCTTGGTGGTCAAACCGGTCGAGCGCCTGGCAGCGGCAAGCCGTGCCGCGGCAGCCAAGGGCTTGCTGCCGCAAGTGCCGCATACCGAGCGCCGGGACGAAATCGGCGAGCTGGTGCGCGCCTACAACAAGATGGCGGCGGAGGTGAATGACCTGCGCTTTAACCTTGAGCAGCGCGTGGCTGAGGCGGCGCGGAGCCTGGAGGCGGCGCAGAACCAGATTGTCGTGAGCGAACGTTTGTCGGCGGCGGGGCGCATGGCGGCCGGAGTGGCGCACGAGGTCAATAACCCGCTGGGCGGTATGCTGAACGCCGCGCGGACGCTCAAGGCCAAGGCCGCGCCAGGTGGCCGGGAGAGCGAGTACCTGGACTTGATCCTCGAGGGCCTGTCGCGCATCCAGCACATCATGGCCAATCTGTTGCAGTTCTCGCGGCCGGCACAGCAGGCGGCAAAGGTGGACCTGAAGGAGGTCGTGGAAGGCGCGTTGCTCTTCTGTCAGCACCGCTGCGACCAACTGAACCTGAAGGTGGAGAAGGATTACGGACACGGGCCGCAGGACCAGGCCCTGGAAGTGCAGGGACACCGCTCCGAACTGGGGCAGGTATTCCTGAATCTGATCGTCAATGCCTTGGACGCCATCGAGGCCAAGGGACCGGGCCAGCACAGATTGGCGCTGCGGCTCAGCCGCCAAGGAGCACAGATCGTGGCCAGCGTGTCCGACACCGGAAAAGGCATGACAGCGGAGGAGAAGGAGCGGGCCGGCCGCTTCTTCTACACTACCAAGGGCGAAACGAAAGGCACAGGCCTGGGCTTGGCCCTGGCGCAGCATATTGTGCTGCAGCATGGCGGCAGTATGGCCATCGAGAGCGCGCCAGGCCAGGGAACGACCGTGAATGTCATGCTGCCCAGCGGGGAGCGCGGCTGAGCACCCCCATGAGCCGCCCCGCCCAACTACTCAACCCCTGGCTGCGCCTGGCGGGCGGTTTGTTGCTGGCGGCCGTCGCGGTGGCGGGGCTCTATCAGTGGAGGCATACAGCAGTGAGAGCGGAAGGCCGCGTCTGTTTGCTTACGGGCTTTGAGCCTTTCGGCGAAGACGAGACCAACGCCTCGTGGGAGATACTGAAGCCGCTCTCCGGGCAGACCATCGCAGGATACAGGATCGTCACCGTCCAGTTGCCCGTGGTTTACGATGAGCTGGCCAAGCCAATGCAGGAGGCAATAGAAAAGAACAGGCCGCAACTGGTGATCTGTTTCGGTCTGGGTGGACCGCTGGTGGAAGTGGAGTTGCTTGCGCACAACAGTTACGACCAGAAAAAGCCGCTGGATAACAAAATGCGTCCTCCGCAGCGCGCGGAGATTCTCCCAGGCGGGCAGGCTGATATTCCGACGCAGCTTCCCGTAGCGGAGATTCTGCACGCGCTGAAAGAGGCCCACATTGGCGCTCAGGAGTCGCGCGATCCCGGGGGCTATCTGTGCAACGAGTGTTTCTACAGGCTGATGTCGCTGCCTGCGGCTCCATTCATTAGGAAGCGCGGGTTTGTACATGTCCCTGCCGTTGGCGAGGCAGACCCCGAAGGCGGCACGTTCACGCTGGAAAAACTCCAGGAAGCTGTCAGAATCATCGTGGAGCAAACAGCGCTGGCGGCGGGAACATGGCCGAACTGATTGCACGCCGGCGCTTGACCCGGCGTGCAGTTCTGCCTTATAATCCGTGCGGTTTAACTGAACTCTTTCCTGAAAGGAAGACAGCATGCGTGTTACCCGTTTCAGTTTCATGGCCTGCGTTCTTCTCGCGGTGCTCGGCTTGGGTCTAGGCGCGAACGCGGCGGACGAGCCGGCGAAGATCCAGGCGCTCATAATCACCGGCGACGATGTCGGCCCGCACCCCTGGAAGGAGACCACGCCCGTCATGAAGGACATCCTTGTCAAATCGGGCAAGTTCGACGTGACAGTCGTTGAGGGCTTCGGCGTTTTGGACAAGAAAGAGGACCTCCAGAAATATGGGGTCATCGTGTGGATGCTCTTCAATGCCAAGAAAGTTCCCATTTCGGATGCGGCCAAGGAAAACCTGGTCTCGTTCGTCAAGGACGGCAAGGGCATCGTGTTCAACCACTTTGCCAGCGGGTCGTTCCCGCAGTGGACGGAATGGGTGGACATGTGCGGGCGCTACTGGGGCAAGGGGTCGGGCCACGGGCCGCGCGTCCCATTCGGGGTCAAGGTCGTCGCCAAGGATAATCCGATCATGAAAAGCATAGAGGATTTCAAGACGGATGACGAACTCTACGCCAAACTCGTTGGCGACGCCAAGATCAACGTGCTGGCCGAAGCCGACTCCGATTGGAGCAAGAAGACCGAGCCCATGGTCTGGACCATAGACTACGGCAAGGGCCGCGTCTTCCACCACACCTTCGGCCATGACGGCAAGGCCTTAGCCACGCCGGAAGTGCAGAAGATCATCTCCCGCGGCTGCCAGTGGGCCGCGACGGGCAAGGTGACAGACTAACGCGTTATTCACCACCGAGAACACGGAGGCACAGAGAAGGGCTGGAAACGGGGAAGGGGAGAGTGGGGGAAGTGGAGAAAAGGCTACGGCCACACTTCCCCCATTCTCCGGCTCTCCCATTCTCCCTTTCTCGAATTCCCTCCGTGCTTATCGTGGCTAAACACGGGACCCCTACTTCTTCGCCAGGCTCTCGACGAACTCTTTCGAAAGCGTTTCCAAGTCCCTGCCCGTAAGCTCTTTGAACAGTTCATCCTTGTACGAATTCTCGCGGCAGTGCTGGTTCAGCTTGCGGACCAGGTCCTTGTTGTATTGTTTCTCGGCCCAGTACAGGAACGCGGCGGCGTCCTGGTAGCTGTTGGTGTACTTGAACCGCGCGGGATTGGGGAGGGGGTGGCGCTTCTCCCAGCACCACCAGCGGATGTAATCGGCGATGCCTTCAACCAGCCAGCCCGGATTCCTTCCCTTGTACGACTGGATCACGTGCGTCAACTCATGGACCACGGTGCCGGTGTCTTCAGGGTGGGCATCTATCCACGCTCTGTTGAAAGTGATCGTGTTGCCGCCAGTGGCCGCGATCTGTATTTTCGTCTCCTTCTTGAAGACCAGCATGACCTGCCGCGGCGGAGTGAATTTTTCGCTGCTCAGTTTTTCAGCGATGAATGGGTACTGGTCTTCGGCGTCCTTCTGAGCGCGCAGGGCCCAGTCTTTGAGGTCCGGGCACTCCGAAAAGTCCACGTTGATGGCGCCCTCAAGCTTGCCCCGGCTATCCTTGCGCTCGGCCGCTTTCTGAAGGCACTCGACCTCGACAGGCGGCCCGCCTTGCCCGTCCGGCCCGAAGCAGGCGGCCTTGAGTTTCAGCGACGAGGCCACGCGGATGGGCGTGCAATAGGCGTAGGAGCTGGCCTTGGGGGTTGAGCCGTTCAGCGTGTAGCGGATCACCCATTTGGGGTCTGCCGGCGCCTCGAACTCAACCCGCCCGATGTCGGCGAAGGATACCGCAGCCGCCTTGGGCTTGGGTTGAGGCACAGCCGCGGCCTCGTCCGCCAAGAGATGCAGCTGCGCACTCGCGGCCAGCACGGCAAGCAGCGTCCGGACTCTCATCCTTGTCATCTCCGCTCTCCCCCCAAGCGCATACACCGATCCTATGGCCTTGTGTCCGATATGCAAGATATGTTTCCAGTATAACGGATGGAAGAAATGAACATGCGACTTGCAGCGCAAAAGGTGGAACGTAAAACGTGAAAGGGGAAAGCCGCGCGGCTCTGTGGTGAGCATTATGAAGAACTACTCTGACTTCGGCCGCAAACTCGCCGCTCCTTCGGGCATCAGCCTGCTCATGGACGGCATAGGCGCGGTGCTGTGCGGCGGGCGGGAACTCATCATGATGGGCGGCGGCAACCCCGCACTCATCCCCGCCGTGGGGGCCGTCTGGCGCAGGCGTTTCGAGGAAATCCTCCACCACTCAGGCGCCTTGGAGCAAATGCTGGGCCTTTACGACTCGCAGCGCGGCCTGCCGTCCTTCCGCGAAACGCTGGCCGCCTTCTTCAAACGGGTAAACGGCTGGAGCATTGACGCCGACAATATCGCGATCACACTGGGCAGCCAGAGCGCCTACTTTCTCCTGTTCCATCTGCTCGCCGGTCCAGGCGGGGGAGTGTCGCGCCGCATCCTCTTTCCCATGGTGCCGGAATATATCGGCTACGCCGACCAGGGCGTCGCCCCCGGCATGTTCACGGCGCGCAAGCCGCGCATTGAGCAACTCGGACCGCACCGCTTCAAGTACCGCATTGATTTCGAAGCGCTCAACATCACCCCGGATATCGCCGCCTTGTGCGTGTCGCGCCCCACCAACCCGACCGCCAACGTCCTCACGGACGACGAGCTGCGCGCCCTGGCCGGCCTGGCCCAGCGGCATGGATGCCACCTGATGGTGGACAACGCTTACGGTGCGCCGTTCCCGCAGATACTCTTTCGCGAGACCGCGCCTGTGTGGGGCGAGCACATCATCAACACGTACAGCTTGTCCAAACTTGGCCTCCCCGGCACGCGCACCGGCATCGTGGTTGCGTCCAAGGAGATCGTCCGCAGGCTTTCCGCCATGAACGCCGCCGTGATCCTCGCCACCAGTCCCGTTGGGCAGACCATCACCGAACCACTCTTCGCCAGCGGAGAGATTTTGCGCCTCTGCCGCGAGGTCATACGCCCCTACTATACCGAGCGCCGGGATTTCATCCTGGAACGCATCGCCGAATCCTTCCCGCCAGGCCTGGATTATCAGGTCCACGTGTGCGAGGGTGCGTTCTTCGTCTGGGTCTGGCTGCGTGGGCTGCCGCTCCATGTGGAGCAGCTCTACGAAAGGCTCAAGCAGCGCAACGTGCTTGTCCTGCCGGGACACTATTTCTTCCCCGGCTTTGACGAGCCGTGGCAACACAAGCAGGAATGCCTGCGGCTTTCCTATGTCCAGCCGCCGGATGTCGTGCGCCGCGGCGTGCAGATTCTGGCAGAAGAGATCGAAAGGGCCTATACAGGACGATCTTAGAATTCGCGGTTGGGCAGGCAGGCTGGCCGCCACGCGGCCCTCCCCGGGGGCCAATTTTTTGCCGGGATTGCCGTTTGGTGCACGCACCCAATCTGCACATAATAGTGTTGAGAAGGGGAATACCGGACGGGTAGCTCAGTGGAAAGAGCGGCCGCTTAGGCGGAAGGTCGCGGGTTCGAGTCCTGCCCCGCCCGGGCTTCCGAGCAGAGAAAGCAGCGCGATGGATTCAAAACCCGACGCGGCGCTGGTCGGCGAGGCACTCGCTGGACGCGGAGAAGCATTCTCTGATCTCGTCCTCAGGTACCAGGACTATGCCTACGGCTTGGCTGTGGCCCGTCTGTCGGACTTCGAACTGGCGCGGGACGTCGTCCAGGAATCGTTCCTTTGCGCCTACCGCGACCTCGCGAAACTGCGGGACCACGCGCGGTTTGCCGGGTGGCTGCGAGGCATCGTCCGGCACACGGCCAACCGCGCACTGCGGGAACTGCAACGCGTGCGCTCCTTGGCCGAGGAACTGGGCCGCGCAGCCGAACCGGGCGTGCCTGCCTCGCGGCCAGGTGAGTCTGCCGAAGAGACGGAGCGCCGGGAGATTGTCCGGCGGGCGCTGGAGCGCTTGAACGAGAAGAACCGCGAGGTCGTCAGCCTCTATTATGTGGACGGCCTGTCCTACGCCGACATCGCGGGCTTCCTTGGCGTTTCGGAGACCACGGTTCAGGGGCGGCTGCAGCGCGGGCGGACCGCGCTCAAGAAGGAGTTGCTGACTATGGTTGAGCAAACATTCAAGTCGCAGGAACTGCCTGACGACTTTGCCGCAGAGGTCCAACGTCTGTTGGACGCCGCGGCCAGGGGCGGCCGGGCGCACGAGGAAGCAATCCGCCGCATGGCCGGCATCGGCGCGGTCGCGGTGGACTCCCTGTGCCAGGCCCTGGGCGACCCGCGCATCCCCGTGCGCCGCGCCGCCGCGTGTGCGTTGTGCAAGATCGGCGATGTCCGCGCCTTGAGGCCCATCCTGCGGCTGCTCTACAGCAATGACTACTGGACTTTCAACGTCCTCTTTCGCGGCGGACGCATCCTGGCAATCCCCGGTGTCCGCGACGAACTGTTGAGGATTGTGCGCGAAGGCCAACGGGACGAACAGTATTGGGCCATTCAGGCCTTGGGCCACGCGAGAGGTGACGAGGAAGTGTACGCGCGGCTGCTGCAGGTGTTCCGCAACGTCTCGGACCAGCCCCTGGCTATCCGCTGCAATGCGCTCGCCGCGCTCTGCGACCTCAAGCCCGAAACGGCGTTCGCGTTTGTCTGCGAGGCGTTGAACGATTCGCGTCTTCGGCGCTGCAGCGGCTGGGCGTGGTGGATCGCCCACCGCAACGGTCTCCGGCTGCCGCTTGAGGTCTGCCGCCAAGGCTTCGGCCGGGACGTCGCGCCGGTCAGCCGTTGGATGGCGGGTGACCTGGCGCTACGGCACGGTGAAGAAGGCCGGAAAGCTCTTGAGCAGTTGATGCGCACCGGTTCGTCCGACGAGCGCGCCTCGGCGGCGCTGTCGCTGGCGCGTCCGGACTCTCCGGAGGCGTTCGAGGTCTTGAAGGCTGAGCTCATCAGCGGCTACCGTGAGCGCAAGTGGACGCGCCTGGTTGCCCGGACCGTCGCAACGCATTATGGTGCGCAACTCGCCGCTTGGGCGCAGGCTGAACCGGCGCGCCTCGCGGAAGTGCCCGGTTTGGCGTGGGCGCTCAGCCAGGCGCGCCTCCTGCAAGGCGACAAGACGACCGAAGACTTCCTTAGCTACGGCGCCCCGTCAGCCCGAGCGGCACTGGTCCGCAGATTGGCACAGGAGCGCGGCGCCGCCTTTCTGCCGGAACTGCGCCGCTTCTTAGCCGAAGGCCAGCCACGCAAGGTTTCCCAGGAGGCCTTCTGGCAGATATTCCGTTTGCGTGACGCCGCCATGCCGGTTGCACAGGGAATGTTCGCCTCAGAAGCGTGGCCCGAGCGCAAGGCGGCGGTGTGTTTGCTCAGGCGCTGGGGCAAGCTGACGCCCCGGCAGCAGGCACAAGCCAGGCAGGACGCACACCCAGCCGTCCGTCACGCCGCCGACTGGCATCCCGTCTACGTCAAGGCTGCTGACTGGCATCCCAAGTGGAGCCGTCGGCTCGGCGACAAGCGCTAGGCTCCAGGCCTTGGGCAGAGAGTGGCGGGTGGTGGGCGGTGAGTAGTGAGTCGTTCACCAACCACTATCCACCATCCACTATCCTTTTCACTTTTTACTTTTCACTTCGTAGATCTCCACCTCCGAAACGCGCGGCTTCATGTCCGTGTAAGGCGTCTTGTCGTTAAGTTTGAAGCCGTTGTTGAGGTCCGTGATCAGGATTCTGACTCGGTCAGTGTTGATGGCAGGGAAGACGCAGTGGAAGGTCCACGCTTCCTCCGAATCAGCCACTTCACTCACGGCGCGCCAGTCCTGCTTGGCGTAGTCGAAAGCCTGAAGCACGAATGCGCGCAGCCCAGGCATGCCGCAGGTGCTGCTGGGCGCATAGACGTGCACGCGGCCAACGTCCTGTTTCCGCGGCAGCGTGATTTCCAGCCAAGCGGAATCGGTAGGCTCTTTCAAACCCTTGGCACCGACCCACAGCCTGTCTTCATAGCTTCCCGTGTTCTCGGTGTTCCACACGCCGTCCACTACCTTTTTGGCCATACCCGGTTTGTCTTCAGAGGAAGCCGCAACCTTCACGCCTTCCTGACGCGCCAGGTTGGGTCCGAGTTCTTCCTTGGCAGGCTCGAATGTGGCGCCCTTGTCCAGCCGGATGTAGATTGGGTAGCCGCAGAGCTGGAAGGTCACTTTCTGCTTGTCCGCGGCGGTTTGCGGGTAATCCGCGAGTTGGTTGCCCATCATGTCGTAGACGGCGACCTTCCGGCTGGCGACTTCAGCAGTGCATGAAGTCTTGAAGTCATGGCTCCACGCGATACGGACATCGCAGTCCTTGCCGCGGTATAAGTAGCAGTGCTTGTCCTTGCCGAGCTCCTCGCCGCCGGCGAACTCAGTGCCGCTCAACTGCTCGCTCTCCACGCGCGCGGCCACGCCGGCAGGGAGCAGTGTCTGGTCGGAATCCACCAGGTACATCTTGTGATAGCCGACATAGTAAGTGTAGTAGAGGAAGAAGTGGTTCTTCGGAATGCCCACGGACGCGGCGATGGGGTATTGCCTCACGACATGCTTTGCGTGGTTGTTCTTGCCCAGGCGTCCCAGCGACCAGTCGAAGCCCGATTCGGTGGACCAATACTCCTTCTGCCCGTCGCCGTGGGCGGCCATCACCGCGCGCACTTTGCGCCAGGTGTCGGCCAGGCCGTGTTCTTCCCAGCAGCGGTGATGGCCCGTGTAGGGGTGCATGTCCACGACGTCCATCTTGCCGCCGGCAGCGTAGACTTTTTCGAGCCAGTCGGGGTTCAGGCCGCAGGTGTCCGGGCCCAGGACCTGCGCCTCCGGGTCCGCTTTCTTCGCGGCGCGGTACAAGGGCATGAGGAAGTTCTTAACGTAATCCTGCGGCGACATGCCGAGGTTCGGCTCGTTGATGAGCATCCAGTGCTTATTCCTGTCCTTGTAGCGGCTGATGAGTTGGAACAGCGCCTGCTCGAAGCGCGGCGGGTCCTTCAAGAGCCACTTCGGGGGCGACTCCATCAGCCAGAAGACAGTGCAACCGTACTTCTTCTGCGCCGCCACGGAAGCAGCCATCTGCTGATCGAGCCCCTCCCACTTGGCCGCGACATCCTTGAGCGCGGCCTGCTCCTGGGTCTTCTTTTCCTCCAGGGCCAGGTCCTTGACTGCTTCGCTGCCGGGCTTGGTGCTGATTTCGCCGGGCTGCGCGGGCCTTTCGGAGTTCAACGACAACGGAAATACCTGATCCAGATTGATGTTCTCGCGGTGGCAGGTCAGGCCGAGAAACGCATTGTATTCATAGGTGCCGGCCTTCTCCGGCACGGGCGGGTCGGGCAAACCTGCGGTTGGCGTGACGATTGAGATAGCGGTGACCTCGGAGGTAGGGTAGATTCTGCCCAGCTTGTCCTTCAGCGTGATAGTGCTCTCCAGCCAGCCTTTCTTTTTCAACTGAAGCTGCACGGGGATCAACACAGGCGAAAGCGCCGGCTGCTTGCCGGGCTTGGCCTGCGCGCCCGCGGGAATCCCGGCCTTGATTCTAGCGAAGTCCACGGGGAACTCCTGCGAGCCCACCGGCTGGCCCCACAGATCGCGCGTGCGGCAGGCGATCACCAGGTCTTCTGCAACGCCGACGAGTTTCTGGCAGTACTCGGGACGCAACTCAAGCTCCAAGGCGACCGGTTCGCCCGCGGCATAGATGTTCCCAGTGCGTGTCTGGCGCAGAACGAAGGGAGGAGCGGAGAGCTTCCTTGTGCCCGGCGTGCCCTTCTCGAACGCAAAGACGTAGTTGTAAGTGCCGTTGACCTCCAGGCATCTGCGGCCCCAGGTGTAGCCGGAGCAACTGCCATTCTCGTCGGAGTTGATGTGGTTGCCCGGGCCGGACTGGGTGACCCGCAACACGCTGCCGTCATCGAAGGCGTAGGCCGCATCATCGTAGGCCGTGCGGCCCTTCAGGAGCGGCAGCGCGAGGTGCTCGAACCCGCGGCCCTGGCTGGAGATCGTCTGGGCGCGCGGCGAGAGCGCGTAGTAGATGCCGAAGTCCCAGCTCTTCTTCTGGTTCTTGATGGTGATCCTGAAGCTCTGGTCGTCGAACTTGAGCGTGGCCACGGGGCGGCTGGGGAATGTGAGCTGGATAGTCTGCGCGTCGAGCTGCTTCACAAAATCGGGCTTCTCGTGCCGCCCCGCCTCCCCAATGCGGATGCCGCCGTCGAAGACCTCGAGGCCGCCCAGTTTGAGGGAGAGGATCTGGCCTTGGGCTGAGATATTCGCCGTGTAGCCGGGCGCAGTGACAGCGTAGCCCTCAATGGTATCAGTCAGGTCCTGCAGGGCCTTGATCCTGACGTCAGCGCCTTCAGCGCCGGCATGCAGGCTGGCGGCGCAGAGCCCTGCCGCCGTAAGAATACATACCCACAGAGACAGGTTACGTGTGACGAGTGACGAGTGCCGCATATTCTCTCCATTCCCGTTTCCTTGGCTCCAGCCCGATCATCCGCACCCTTATGGCTTACACCTCAGCGCGAGTTGCTTTGCTCTATTCTGCTCCGAATGAGGTTGACGAAAAAACTTGCTTCGGTCACGGCCAGGGATGTCTAAAAGCTCTTTCCTCTACAGCGCGACGGTTGCGGTCAGTGATGGAGTCAACATTTCCGTTGACGGCGGCTGCTTCCTCGACCGCGTGACCGTGACCTGCACTGCCAAGGCAGGGAACAGCGGGTCGGCGAAGAAGTAGGTGGTATGTAGTAAGTGGTAGGCAGCACCCGGTACACGGGCCAGTGCCACACGTGATCTTCAACTGTTCTCTACCGCCTGTTGCCTACCACCTACCATCTACTAC
>Ga0209777_10004596_pt1 | contig 16240 bp, 11 predicted proteins | sample FrelakmetHBP12HB_FD_187147 | JGI IMG/M metagenome (GOLD analysis project Ga0209777, IMG submission 187147) | Freshwater lake sediment microbial communities from the University of Notre Dame, USA, for methane emissions studies -HBP12 HB (SPAdes)... | ecosystem: Environmental > Aquatic >...
ATCAAACGTTTGATAATGGATGGAAGTGAAATTCTTTCTTATCACCATACCAAGGGTAATTTCAGCATCACTATTGCCTCTGTGTTCATGCTGCACAATGATATTCGAAAAACGAGGCAGCCCCCTTGACAATTCTGTTGGCTTTATGAGGTGTATAAAAGCTGCCCCCATATTACAGGGGATCTGAACATCCGAACGCTCGTTGTCCCCAATCATCAACAATTGGTCAGGTTCGATTGAATAATGATCTAAGACATGTTTGTAAAGGTTCCCGGTATCTTTACGCAAACCAACTTCATTTGACAGGAATATCCGATCCCAATTACGGATGCCATATTTATCTAGGCATTTTTCGATAAGGCTTCTGGGCAAAAACATGTCTGAAATAAATACAACCGCTTTCCCGGTTGCAAGGGCTCTCTCATACAGGTCCAGCGCTTCCCTCCGAGGTTCCAAACTGGCTTCTTCTATTTCTTCTTCCATCCGCCTAATATTCAAAAGGTTTTGTTCAGAAAGTCCGGTCAGTTTGCCCAGATGGGAATAAATTTCATCCAGCCCGACATCTAGACCCTTGGCCTCGCGCGCCTGATGTTCTGCGATTCCACGATATTCTTTGTACCGATGCCCAGCCTCCCCTCCAATTCTACGCGAAACAATGGTTTTAATCGTTTCAGGATCCAATAAAGGACGACAGAGCAATGTATCAAAAATATCAAAGGCAATCAACTTGATTTTTGGAGAGCCTAGGATTTGCACGATGTCGTAGAACGACCGGTTGGTATATTGGTCAATTCGCCAGGCTGACCAGCTAGGATGGGTCTCATCTCTGATGATCCCTGGAAGCATATTCTGTTTTAGTGTGCAAAGAACGAACAATCGTTCCAGGCAGTGTGCAAGGGTTCCATCGGTCTGTCCCGATTCCTCTGGAAAATCATCCAGCTTTATGCCCGTCTGAAAAAGTGGGGTAAGCGCATCTCCACGCGCCCAAAACATTGAACTTGTTGGGTAATCAAAATAGCCACGCGGTATATCACTGATGCCCAACCGTGCACACCAAATTTGTCCAAGTCCTCTATTGGCCAACCAGGTGTTTGCCCAGTAGGGAAGGAAAATGTAATTTTGAGGATAGACAATCCCGCAAGGCCGCTTCCCCTGCAGTAAACTAAAAATCCGCCGGACACGTTCTTCACTGCCAAGCAGGTTATTGCATAGATATTCACGCCAACCTTCCGTTGCTCCTTTGTTGTATGTGGATTTCTTGCCGTGTAGGTGAGCCACATAATCATATTGTGCAAGGTCCTCGCCGAAGGTACAGAACATCGGCGCCAGATCCCGTCCGCGATTTACAACTGGTTTAATATCAACCCTACCACAAAGCGGTAGGCCAGTAAAAGCTCGTTCGTAGATGGATAGAATTTTGTTGTCAGGTATCGACACAAACAGGTCATAAGGAAAAGGCATGTTTTTCAAATACCCGGCGAACTCTCTGACCAGGTCAGGATAGAAAATATGAATATGAATGGCAATGCTTCCCTCTGTGTGTTGGGCGGGTTGCACTTGATTGATGGTAATTAAATATTGTTGACTGTAGATATCGGTTTTTAGAGGAGACTGACTGTTCAGCCAGTTCTTATAGTCAGGTAAACCTGCGAAAAGAAAACCAATATGTTGATATGACCATTGGACGAACTCTCGACGATATTTCGGAGGACTCCACCAGTAAATTTTCCTCCCTGTTTCATAAATGAGACTTGACAAGCTGTTTATTTGTTTGGCGTTCTGCCTCTTTTGTGTTTCCAGAGGGATTTGATCTGGCAGCGCAGTCCGCCCTTCTCGAAGGCCATATTGGAGATAATGGAGCAGAGGATTAACACCCGCCTCAGCAACATCCGGGTTTATCGTCAAATAATATTTAGTATTAAATTTCGCAGATGGATTTCTCCCCTCTTTCCATCCAAATTGAATGTAATGTAATATCGGATCTAAATCTGCACGTCGGCAATCCGGATAAGTAAGTAGATAATAATAGGGATCCAGGTAACCGCTTTGGTTGATTTGTATATATTGAATCCATTTCTGAATCCATTTCTGAATCATAATGTTTTATCGATTCCTTCTTATCTTGTTCATGATTTTCCTCAGTGGACGTGTAATTCGCCAACTCGTACTCGCGGCATATTGGGCAGCCTCGGCTTCAGCCCTTTTTTTCTCATCCGTTATTTCTTGGATCGTGCACTCTTGATCTGCAACCTGCGTTGCAAGTTCCTGGATTTCCCGTTCACTGTCGGCTAATTGCTGTGCTTTTTCTTGGATTTCCCGTTCACCGTCGGCCAATTGCTGTGCTTTTTCTTGGATTTCCCGTTCACGATCCGCCAGTTGCTGTGTCAATCCTTCTATCTCGGTTTCCTTTTTCGTGTAAGCCCCATTTAACTGGGTGTGGATGGATTCGATAATATCTACCTGGCTTTCGCGCCCTGCATGCAATGAAGCTCCCGCATAATCACGGTACGTTTCCTGCCAGCGATAGCCGTTTTGAGATAAGAGCCAGCTGGCTCGTATGGTCGCCTGTGCATTGCTTGCCAGTTCAAACCTCAGTTCTTCGTTTTCAATCAATTCAATAATACTCTCTGACCATTCGTCGAGGCTTAAGGCTAATAAGCCATTCTTGCCATGTGTCACGACCCCTTCATAGGTTTCCAGGCGGCTGTATACTCCCGGCACCCCCAAGGCACTATATTCAAAGAATTTCACCGGGCTCTTGCACCGATTGAATAGATTGTCCACCAGCGGCGCAAGAAATATATCGGCTGATTGGGTTTGAAAATATGTCGCAAATTCCCTATACGAATAACTATAAGAAAGCGTGGATGTCACCTGGGAATAAGAGCGTATTTCTTCAGGTGCTTCTATTCCCCAAAATTGCCACCGTATCCTGTCTGGATATCGTTCCAGTAGATCTAAAAACACTGGCGCAAGATACTCCAGGTCCGGTTTGTGCGAGTATCCACCCATATAGCCGATCGTCAATAACCCATTTTCCAGCTTCTTTCGCACAGGCGGCCTGAGATGCCAGAGAGTATCATCAAAATAATTCGGGAGGACGGCAATATTATCATGGTACCCTCCAAGCACCTGTCCCAATTTCGGCGTCGAGACCGTGACCAGGTCCGCCTCCGTCATCGCTTGATACATCGGTAAGAGTGTCGTCACTAAACTCTGAGCTTGTCTGTCAGGATGATCTTCTGGTAAAAAGAAAAGCAGGTCATCCAGATCAAATACAACTGGTTTTCCCTCCCTGTGGGCTATTTCCATTATCTTTTTATAATCATTAAATTTCACGGGAATTTCACGTTGGATGATGACTATTTCTCCTTCAGAAATACAGTCAAAGAGGATTTGACCATCCACGATCCCGTTAATGATACTGATTCCTGCCTGTCTGAAAGGACCGATAAGCCTTAAATACGCTAATGATTCTTCACCTTTCAAATGAAAAGAATAACAGGTTGCTCTTTTAATTTTCATTTGATCTTCTCATTCTACTTCTTATTATGCCCTTGCCTTATTTTCTTTGAAAGACATTCACCCTGACTGTTTTTCGGGATAAGCCGCGCATGCATTTTACGAATGATTGTTACCAATCTCCACGCCTTGCTATTTTCCACCTCAACCGCCTGTGCCGTGAGTGTTTTCACAGTTTGTTCTTTATTAGCCACCTGGATCCCTATTACCTGGATCTGATTCTCCAATTCCCGCAATTTTACCTGTGTCTCGAAAGATGCTTGCCGTAGATCAGAATTCTCTTTCTTCAACTGCCAGAATTTACGTTCATATTCACGAACAAGCTTGAAGTTGGTTCTTTTTTCCTTTACATAACTGACGGCCCATGCAGTAATAAAGGACATGTCAGCTTCCATATCGCGGTAAAAGCCATACCGGGCGAACTGTTCTGCCCAGTATTCTGGATCATGGACATTTACGTGAGTCGCTTCTTTATAATCAAACGGGGTTGATGAAAAAACAATTACGTTGGTGTGGGAACATAAATTCTCAATTGCTGTTTCTGCTTCCCGCAGGGGCATATGCTCAAGAACTTCAATACAAGTTATCAGGTCATATTCTCTAAATAAAGGATCGGTTAATGACCCCATCCAGCAATATGGTTTTATGTCTGGGTGAATATTTTGAATTGCATATTCAGAAATGTCTACTCCAAAGGCTTCCACTCGATGTTTTCGAAATGCCTCAACAAGAAAACCCCATGCGCAGCCTGCGTCTAGAACAGTTTTCGGCTCAAATTGCTCGATAATTCTTTTGGCGATCTGGTCAAAAAAGGTAAGCCAGGTTTCGTCCCGCCGGCATGGGTTGCCGCAATCATGGGAATAGTAATATTCATCAAACATCAAGGGGGGGTTCATTTCAATTATTCCTAATTCTGAGACCATCGAATTTTTCTGTCAAAGATGTTCCGAGCCAGTCAGCGGATATCAAGGAAATAAAAAAGTAATTACAAAGGAGAGGCCTGGAAGAAGTATATATGAAAATTATATTCCAGAATCCGCATCAAAGAACCATTGGGTTAATGGCAGCAGTATTATAACTGGGAATAAGTTTGTGAAATGAATAGAATTAGGCACCCACTTACCCTGCACGTCTGATCATTGACGTTCATGCTTCTCTCTATCTGCGAGCATGACTAATATTCCAGCCCATACCCGGTGATTTTATAGCTGCCTACTAAGACAGAGAAACGGTCAATAGACCGTTTCTCTGTCTTAGTTTAATGAGGAGTGATTAAATTACTTTACCTAATAAATAACAATTTATTATCTAGTCTTCAAGCACCCTTTCGTTTTATCTCTCCATCCCATCAAATGGGGACCGATTATCCGCGGATAGAGTAACAAATATAAGCTGCAATTGCTCCTTGCCGGCAATGAGGGTTTTGATATGCTCCACATGATTGAGACAGTCCGGGATTCCGAATATATCGCTTGCGGTCTTGGGAGTTTGTCATGTTGAAACAGCTTGAAAATGATGCAACCATAAAAAGAAAATCGCCTCCTTATGTTTGCCATGGTGGAGGCTTTTCTTTGTCGGATTGCGGTGCTTTGTCACGACCTCCTCTATTTCTCACCTTGCGCCGGTTTTAATCTGGGAGGACGGATTTCAACAGGAAGAGGTTCTTCCTATTGTCCAAGGATTACTGGACAGGAATCATAAATAATAGCATTTCCCAAACAGAAGGTCTTTTGATGTCCTAATTTGGGAGGATGGGGAGGCTTGAACAGGTTGCAATAATTCCAGATCGATGGATAAGTAAATAAAGTCGAAGGATCTTTTTCTAGTCCCGATAATGGGCAGTTCAATTCATATCTCCGAAACGATATCAAGATACTTACTTAAAAGCTCTCTCAAAGAACAATATCGTTTCACTTACCTGTAATTTATGCAATCGTGACCTTATTAAATTTATTTTAATTGCTCTATTTTAGAGCGCCCCTTATTTCATATTCTTCTTCCCTTCATATGAATAATAGGATGCGTTCTTCGAAGAAGATTGGTAATACTTGGAATAGTATTCGTATTTGCTGCTGTATCTTGCACGTCTGCGCGTAATGGGATTAAGCACAACCCCGACTACCCTGGCGCCCGAGCGCTGGAATTGTTCCAGCACGACCTGTGCAGCCCCGATCTTTGTTGAACCAGGTTTGATGACAAGTAAGACTCCGTCCACTTTGTTAGAAAGTATGATCGGATCGGATACTATGGAAGGCGCACTGTCTACTACCAAAATGTCAACATTTTTTCTTAGTTTGTTCAGGATTTCAGTAAACTTTACCGATCCAAGTAAGTCTGTGGGATTGGGAGGAATTGGACCGCTGGGAACCACCCAAATTTTCGTTTCGCCCCAGGCACAAACCTTAGAAACATCTCCCGGATTAGCCAGAAAAAGATCGCTGAGACCAGTCCGATTCTGAATATTCAATTGCCGATGTACCGTTGGACGGCGTAGGTCACTGTCCACCAACATTACCCGTTTCCCTCCTTGTGCGATAATAACCGCCAGGTTTACAGCAACGGTCGTTTTCCCTTCCTCTGGACCTACACTTGTAACCAGTAGCGTTTGCAGAGGTTGATCAACGCTGGAAAATTCAAGATTGGATCTGAGTACCCGATAGGCTTCTGCAATCGGAGAACGTGGATTTTCTCCCACATAGACCTTGCCCGAACCATTCTGTGAACGCTCCATCTCGCCGATCATGCCTACCACCGGTAGGTTCAAGAAACGGCTGATATCTTCGGGGGTCTTTAAGGTATCATCCAGGTAATCGATCATGAATATAACCCCCACGCAAAAAAGTAATACAAGCACCCCCGAAAGCAGCGCGTTACGTACCGGCTTCGGCTTGGAAGGCGCATGTGGAGGCACCGCTGGATCTTTTACAAGAACACCCGATGTGACTTGACTTTCCGCCAACCTGATCGATTCATAACTTTGTTCCAGAGTGCTATAGGAGTTCTGATGGTTCTGCAATACTATTTCTAGCTGGGCTTTCTGGCTCACCTTGGGTTGCAGAGCGATTTGTGTCTGTTGGATTAAGTTGGCGCGTTGATTTATTTCCTCTTGGGTACGAATAATGCCATCAGGTGTTTGCAGCGAATTCAACAGATTATTGTCCTCTTGGATTTGCTGCTCAAGTACCGCTAAATTGGTCGATGTGTTCTGTATTTGTTTATTAATCGCATCCATTTCATTCTTGAGATTCAATTTGGAATCTGCATATGATGCGGTTTGGTCGGCTCGGTTCTGTTCATTAAAAATGGAAACCACTGCATTGGCGATCGATGCTGCACGTACTGGATCAGTATCTGACGCCGTGACTGTCAACAATGTGGAATTTGGTATTGGTTTTACCTGAATAGAATCAGCTACCAATCTACTCATTCCTAGCTGCTTGGCAACCGCATCCAATACCATTCGAGATGTCATAATTTCTGAATAAGAAGTTCCGTATGTAGTTGCTAAATTCGCAGAGGTAAATGGATTTTGGGAGGATGTTGAGATATTGATCATCACCATCGTTGACGCTCGGTAGACCGGTGTTTGTCTTCTTGACAAAAAATAGACAATTCCTCCGGCCAGTGCGGTCAATAAAATTACCAACCATGACCATTGCCAAAATAGGCGGGAATACTTTCTAATCATTTCAGAGCTTGATCGTTCTTCTAATTGTTTTTCCATAACCACATTGCACCTTTTCTCATTTCTTTAACTAAGCATATCTTTCACGCACGACTTTGTTCAGTAAAACATCCGAACAATAATGAAAAGTCACCCTAATAAAGAAAGCCGCAAGGTGACCTGCGATTTTAGATGGTATTCATTTTTTGGCCCTGAAATAATCGCCTGATTATACCAACTCTTGGGGTTTTCGTATTTTGTTTGGATTAAGAAAACAGAATATACGCCTAAATATATCCACAAGTAGGTGGCATATTTAACACACTGCAACAATACGACAGATCAAATCAAAGGCCAAATTTACCAGCCTGAGTAATTCTTCTCCGGTTTGTAAATACACACTTAAATCCTTTCCCAAAGGATCGAGTATTTTGTAAGGTGGTTCTCCAGCAAGTTGAGAGAGAAGTTGAACCTTGCCACGAACCTGCGGGTTTTCTACTTCCAAGCCTTCTTTTTGACCTGTTTCCATTGCAATAACCAGGCGGGCTTTTAATAGAACATCTTTATTGAGCAACTTGGAACGATGATCTTCGATATTTAGTCCCATCCTTAGAGCAGTTTGCCTGGCAAGGGGGTCAAAGCGACCTGGAAGCGTCCAAGTACCCGCGCTTTCTACCCGATAACGTTCCTGCAATCCAGTTTCGGTCAAACGCCGCTTGAAAATCGCCGCCGCGATCGGGGAGCGGATTTGATTTCCGGTGCAGACAAATAAGATCAGAGGAGCTGTTTCAAGAATCATAGTTTCGAATCACAATGTTAATAAAGCATAAACCGCTACAATAATATTACCATTCCTCGGTTTGTATAACATGATTTCTCCCACACCATTTTCGCCAATGCCTTCCACTGCCAAGTAATTATCTACTAATAGTCGTGCATAATTTCCATTAACCAATTGTAAGCCAGCATATAAGAATCTCCCCGCTCGGCTCTTTTTTTTCCAAGGCAAATACTTTTGTTTGACTAATTCATATTCGATTTTAATATCAATGCTTTATGATGCCGTTTTTGATAAGGGCTGCAAGCGAAACCCTGAAACCCAGGCATTCACCTTGACATATCGAGTATGATTGGACATCATTCTCAAATAAAGATCTACATCCATGTTAAATTTCAAATCTGTATGCAACCCCCCAATAGACTCATAGTCCTTTTGCGTGAAAAAGCTGCCAGGTTGTGCGATGGTAAAATTTCCATATCGCGCAAAAAAAAAGCTGCCTGTGAAGCGGGGCGTCGACAGCGGATAATATTGCCTAGCCTATCGATCCAAAGAATATTTCCTGCAAAAATACCTCCTTTCGGATAGAATTGATAAGTTTACGTGATATGATACAACGCTCCTGGTAGTAGGATGTCATCGCTATTACGCCAACCCATCAATTCTCAAGTAGCCCGGGAAAAGCCCTGAACGAGCGTGTCGGTCTGACCTCCATCGCTTCGGCTTTGCCAATAAGCTAGATGATTGGAGTAACGATTGATTATTTCCTGACCACCATCTGTAGTGCCACCATCCAGGATTAATAAATCCAGGTTTGGGTAGTTCTGGTCCAAAATTGACTGGACGGATTCCTCGATATAAAGTGATTGGTTTAGAGAAGGCATAACTGTCAACATCCCGAATTTAGTACCATTTGAAAGTAGAAAAATCAGGCATGATCTAAAGCATACTGATAGGGCGACAAGCCCTGTAACGCCTCATGCGGCCGCATGCCATTGTATTCATCGAGCCACTGCTCTGCGATTATACGGACTTCGTTCAGCGAAGTGAGAAGATATGCATCCAAGTCATCTCGGAAAGTACGATTGAACCTTTCGATGTAAGCATTTTGTGCTGGCTTACCGGGTTGGATGTGGGCAAGGGTGATCTTGCGTTTTTCTGCCCACTGTTCCAAACAGTGTGGAATCAACTCCGGTCCGTTGTCCGTGCGTATCTGGCGGGGACAACCTCGCCAGGCAATCAACATCTCCAGTATCCGGATAACGCGTTCAGCGGGCAAAGAAGTATCCACTTCGATCCACAACGCTTCGCGGTTGAAATCATCCAGAATGTTCAAGGTTCGAAAGGCTCGGCCAGAAGCCAAACTATCGCTCACGAAATCCAATGACCAACTTTGATTGGCATATTCTGGTTGGACCAATGGCTGCCGGATGCGCTTGGGCAGCCTTTTCCTGGGATTTACCCGCAGATTCAAGTGCAATTCACAATATACCCGGCGGATCCGCTTGTGGTTCCAGCCATGCCCGTCCCTTCTCAGGTAGGCCAGCATCTTGCCAAAGCCCCAGCGCGGCTTCCGTGCTGCCAGTGCGAGCAACTCTTTCTCGATCTGACTGTCATCTGGTTTCTTGCCCTGGTAACGAAATACAGACCGGCTCAAGTCCAGCATCTTGCAGGCCTGACGTTCGCTCAAACTGTGTTCTGCCATAACATACACAGCCAGTTCACGGTGCTCGTCAGGCGTTACAGCTTTTTTTGAACAATATCCTTGAGCGCCTGATGTTCCAGACTCAAGTCGGCATACATCTGCTTCAACCGCCGGTTTTCTTCTTCGAGCTCTTTCAGCTGCTTCAGGGCGCTCGCATCCATGCCGCTGTATTTGGCTTTCCACTTGTAGAAGGCGCTCTGGCTGAAACCGTGTTTCCGGCTCAATTCTGCCACCGGGATGCCCGCTTCTGCTTCTTTCAGAATATTGACGATCTGTGTTTCGCTGAACTTCGACTGCTTCATGTGGTTGCTCCTGGGTCTAATTTTGCCAGAAGTCTCCACTTTCCGCTGGTACTATTGTACGGGAGGGTTACCTAACGATTGTTAGTCGCGGTAAATCTCTCATAATTTTTTATCTTCCTTTTAGGCAGTATGTGGAAAATTTTAATTAATAGAGGCTTTCTAAAAAAAGCATGGATTATCACAGACAATGACTTTATAACCGGGGTGCCTTCCTTGCATATGTACACGCTGAAATATTAAAAATATGGAATTCACTGGCTCTCTTACAATTATTTCCATAGAACGATTTCACCACCAACTTCTTTTCCGTTCTACTTAATAATAAATAATCTAGGGATATTTGTTGGATGATTTACTTTCTTCGATTACATCCGCCAGACTATCACAAACCAGGGCAACTTCTTCGGGATTCATATCTGTGTGAAACGGCATAGCTAAGATTGAACTACCCGCCTTCTCACTTTCAGGAAAATCACCAAGATTATATCCAAACATTTTTCGATAAAAAGGTTGCAAATGGATCGGGCCAAAATAGGGTCGAGATGGAATTCCTCGATTGGCTAAAAGGCTCATAACAAGATCACGATTAATCCCCGCAGAAAACCGTACGGGATAGACAAACCAACTCATTCGTGTTGTTGTAATAGCCAAACGCAATGCTGAAACCCCTTCAATCTTTCTCAACCCTTTTAAATATTCATTGGCTACACCCTCCCGCCTGCGCAAAAGATCTTCTATCCTTTTCAGTTGAACCATGCCCACCGCTGCATTTAATTCTGACAACCGATAGTTATATCCTAAGCGACTGTGCATTAACCACTCATCAAACTGATCCCGACCTTGATTCCTTAGGCTGCGGAAAAGAGCCGCCCACTCTTCGTCATTCGTCAATAGCACAGCTCCCTCACCAGCTGTTGCTTGCTTGTTGGGATAGAAGGCAAACACCCCGGCTTTGCCTAGTGCACCTACGCGTTGACCTTTATATTCTGCTCCGATGGCCTCACAGGCGTCCTCAATCACCCATAGGTTGTGACGCTTGGCGATTGCCAGAATGGGATCCATGTCCGCCGGTTGACCAAAAATATGGACGGGAATAATGGCACGGGTATGGCTGGTTATTGCACTTTCGATCTTTCCAGGATCAATATTCAATGTTTCTGGATCAATATCCACAAAAACAGGTGTGGCACGCTCATATAGGATGCAGTTTGCAGAAGCAATAAAACTGAACGGCGATGTTATTACTTCGTCGCCTGGACCGATCTTTCCTGCAACCATGCACAGGTGTAGTCCTGCCGTACCATTCGAGACTGCCACAGCATAAGCAGCTTTAGCTACATCTGCTGCCGATTTTTCAAATGCAATCGTTTGAGCACCAATGCTAAGATTGCGGGATTGCATTACCCTTATGACTGCGTGGATTTCCTCTCCTGTTATTTGAGGCATTGACATAGGTAGGCGAAACTTCGATATGGAGCTGTCAATTGAGTTGCCGAGAATACTATTAAGGGGAGGCACAACTGAGAATGAGACTTGCGCATTCTGACACATGTGGCGAATATTTTGAATTGTTTGTTCCGGGGCGCTTGGGATGGCAATAATTACTTCATCAATCCTTTGGGTCTCAATTACCTCTGGTAGCGTTATTACCGGACCAAAAACTTGCATCCCTTGAGTTTTCTTACCGATTTTTTTTGGATTGTCATCCAACAAGGCAACCGGTCGGAGGTTCAGTTGAGGATTATCCCATAACTCTCGCGCCATTAAGGCGCCGGCAGATCCGGCGCCCACGATTAGCACTCGCCTGTATTCGTTGAATACTGTTTTATCCCATAATAGATCACTCGGGTATCTTTCCGAGAACTTTAGAACTATCCTCCAACCACCCAAAAGGAATATGCTGAACATTCCTTCAAGGATCAATAGCGAGCGGGGAAATGTTTTCATCCATAAAGGGTAGATGATGAGCAGGGTAACCACCGAAAGGATTATTGAACCTGAAAGTATGGAACCTGCCAATCTCATGAAATCTCGCCATGTCGCATAGCGCCACAAATGTTTATAGATCCCTGTGAAATAAAAGACTGTTGGTCGTAATATGACAGCAAAGATGATAAATGGCCATATTTCCTTAAGGAAATAACCAAATAAGGAATAACCACTATAGATTATTTCAAGCCGTAACATCATGCCAAGTGCAATTGACACAATTGTCAGTACTGCATCCGCGATAATCATAAAACCAAAACCTAACATTCGAGTTGTTTAACCTCCGCGACGATCATTCCTATAAGGTATCACTATGATTTCCGAACTAACATTCCTCGATTTCCGACCCTTCCACGCAATGAAAAGGAACGTAAACTGGATCAATCAGAATTCCTGACAATTGACATCAATTTTTCTTTGGTAGCCTCGTTATTTCCCTTGTGAGCCAGGGCTACCAATTTAGTAACATCCTGACGAAGCTTGTTCACATTAAGGGTCTGATTATTATTTGTGATCATTATCTTCTCATGCTCAGTAGACCTCGGATATTCATCCTGAGAGAAAAGAGCTTCAATTTTCTTCTCACCAGGTCGTAAACCTATATATTTTATCTCGATGTCCTTGCCAGGCTTCAATCCTGATAGTTCGATCATATCCTGGGCCAGATCTAGAACTTTGATCCGATCGCCCATATCTAGAACAAAGATTTCTCCACCTTTACCTATCGATGCAGCCTGCAAGACCAGGAAAACAGCCTCGGGAATGGTCATAAAGTAACGCTCTGCTTCTGGGTGCGAGACTGTTATTGGACCGCCCTCTTCGATTTGTCGTTGAAATATCGGTACGACACTTCCACGACTTCCCAGGACGTTGCCAAAACGTACAACAACATATGGCTGCCCCATTTCATACCCAGTTGCCTGCACCAACTTTTCAGCAACTCGCTTTGTTGCTCCCATTATACAGGTCGGTTCAACGGCCTTGTCGGTGGAGATAAGCACAAACCTCTCAACTCTATGGTTCTTTGAAATTTGCAGAAGATTGGAAGTCCCCAACACGTTATTCGTCACAGCGTCTTCGACATTTTCTTCCATCAGGTGAACATGCTTATGCGCAGCCGCATGGAATACGATCTGTGGACTAAAACTCGTGAATATGTTATCGAGCCTTTGGTAATCGCGGATATCCGCAACAACTATATTTATTATTGGATTACCACTTCTATTAACGACAGATCGCAATTTCAACACCTGGCTCGTGAGTTGGAACAAACTGTTCTCGCCATGACCCAAGGCAATTAATTGCGCTGGTAGAGAGCGGGCAACTTGCATACACACCTCAGTGCCAATGGACCCACCCGCGCCGGTGACTAATACACGTTTGCCGGCGATCATTTTCACAACGTCGTTCGAATCCAGGTTCACCGGTTCACGGCGGAACAGATCCTCGATTCTGACCTCTCGCAAACGGCTGATGCTTACCCTGCCATCCAGTAACTCGTAAATGCCAGGCACTGATCTCGAAGGCACGCCAGCCTGCTCACACTGGCGGACAATCTGACGGATGGTGGCACCTGAAGCAGTAGGCATGGCAATGATCACTTCTTGAATCCGATATTCCTTGACCAGCTCAGGGATCTCCTCCAACTTTCCAAGCACACGCATCCCATGAATAACGACACCCTGTTTATAAGGATTATCATCTACAAAACCAACCGGTTCTAAAGAGATCATGCGGCTGGAGCGTATTTCCCTGACCACCATCTCTCCAGCGTCTCCTGCCCCGGCGATCAGAACCCGTTTGCTTGGATCTCCGTTCGAACTGCTTGTTCGCAGGTATTCAGCTACCCTTAACATGAAACGTGTCCCACTTACAAAGAGCATGGTCAGAATGCCATCTATAATTGGTAAGGAGCGCGGCAGACTGGTCTTCATAAAAACCCCGAGACCTTCTATTCCCCAAGTTATGGCAGTGACCAACACCGTTGCAATAAACACTGCCTCTCCGATGGTGATCATTTCATCGACACTGGCATAGCGCCAGAAACGCCTATAAAGCCGGAACGCATAGAACGTAGGTAATTTAACCAGTATTGCCACACCTATGAATATAAGCAGGGCCTGGCCGTAATTTTTTTCCCACGGCAGGGTCGCTCGCAAAGTGAGAGCTAGAATCGGTGTAAAGCTAAATAAAACAATATCAAGAATAACAAAGTGACGGTTATGAAAATTAAATATCAGCCAATTCAGCAATTGATCTAATTTTGCTGCCCTTCTCTTATTACGATTGGTATCAACAGAAGTTTTCATGCTCCTCGATATACTAGTAAATCTCGGTAATGACCATTGTACGTGTTCAGAACGGGTCTAAGGTATCATGGAAATTAATGCAAAGGCGTAACCCTTAATTCAGTTCTTTCTCGCCAGCTTGTTCCCAACCAAAGGATCAGAGAAGTTAACACGATTATTATAACAGTCAAATAATCAGCCCAATGCCACTCCATAACCAAGGCGCCTGAACAAACCAGACAAATTATTGACAGCTCAACATACAAAGAGGCTATTTTTTTATGGGAATAACCGGTAGCCACCCACCGCTGATATAGGTGCGAACAATGGGGAGTAAAAACCTTCTCACGATGGACCACACGCCGAAGAAAGGTAAATGATGTGTCAAAAATAAAGGGCCAGACTAGCATAACGCCCGCAAAGGCCAAGCGTGAGACGTGCTGACCCGCAACCACTGTCATTACAGCGAATAGATAACCTAAAAAGGCGCTGCCTACATCACCCATGAAGATGCGGGCAGGTGACCAATTGTGACCCAGGAAACCGAGGCAACTAGCAGCTAATACCACGCCGATGCCGGCAATCAGAAACTGTCCGCTCATCCAACCCAAAATAGCCCAACCCAATCCAGCTACTACACCTTGTCCGCCGGCAATACCGTCAATGCCGTCCATGAAGTTATACGCATTAATCATACCCACGATCCACAAGAGTGTCACCGGTAGCCCAATCCAATCGAGATTGAGGACACAAAAAAATGGTATTTGCAGAATTCGCCAATATCCAATCCCAATAACAACAATTCCCGCAACTGCTAGATGCACAATAAATCTAACCCAATATGGTAGAGAGTGAAGGTCATCCCAGTAACTGATTGCGGCCACGAGGACAGCGCCTATCAAGATGCTGACTACACCATTTATTGGTCCGTGAGGTTCAAGATACCAAAGCACCACACAAGAAATAAGAGTCACGATTACGATCGCCAAGCCACCGCCGCGTGGAGTCGGTAAACTATGCGAACTTCGTTCGTTGGGAATATCCAGCAGGTTAGAGCGCACCATCCAACGCTGGATGGCTGAGACACTTATGTAGCTCAGAATGAAAGCGCCTATGGATATTACGAGTAGTTGCAATGCTCAACCTATGCAGATGTAATAATGAGTATGACTGCGATACCACTCTACTTCACGTCGTAGATCTTCGGTTAATCCTACCTCTGTCTGAAACCCGAATGTCTCTCGAAATTGACTGGCATCGTACGCATCATCTGCAATCCATTTTTCAAGTGTTGTACGTAAATCACTCAAACGGCCACGATTTCTTGTTATTGTGAGAACATCGGCAAGCTGCAACACTAAGGAAGCCGGTAGATGGAACCGGGGGAGATGCCGTTCCAATGCCTTCGCTAACCCTTCGATCACTTCATTCATTGTCGTTGGTTGGGCGTAGACATTATATATTCTTATGTCAACACTAGGGAAAAGCGCCGTAATTACGCACGCACGTGCAGCCTCGCCACGATAAAGTAGGCTTTTGATGTTGGTTCCATTTCCTATCCATATGAAGCGCCTTTTATCGATCGTCCGCATCAGCCGTGCCACATTACCCGGATCGTTTCCTCCATATAATGTCGCCAAACGTAAAATCGTGAGTGGCATTCCAGATTTTTGCGCAATTTCGATTGCACGTTGTTGTGCTTGGTACTTGCCCTCCGCTTAAAGCCCACCGGAAGATACGGAGCATTTTCGTCATACATACCTTGCGTGGATGGACCGTATACCGATACAGAACTGATTAATAAGAAATGCCCTACACCTGCTTTGGCGGCAACCCGGCACATGTTTGCGGTGCCTTGCTCGTTGACCGCGTTGAATGGAGCGACAACCGCTTGAGTTTTGTTAAATATATGTGCTAAGCCTGCCACGTGGATGACATGTGTCACATCACTAAATAAAGAGTCTGTGCTAGATAGTTCAAGAATATCTGCGG
>Ga0209777_10004597_pt1 | contig 16228 bp, 17 predicted proteins | sample FrelakmetHBP12HB_FD_187147 | JGI IMG/M metagenome (GOLD analysis project Ga0209777, IMG submission 187147) | Freshwater lake sediment microbial communities from the University of Notre Dame, USA, for methane emissions studies -HBP12 HB (SPAdes)... | ecosystem: Environmental > Aquatic >...
AAATCTTGAAACCATTAAATTCGGGTGGATTATGACTGCCGGTGATCATAACTCCCCCTCCAACATTAAGATGGCGGATTGAGAAGTAAAGCATGGGAGTTGCGCAAAGACCGATATCAATTGTATCAATGCCGGAGGAGTTAAGACCTTTGATTAAAAAATTATGATAGGTGTCTGAGCTCAAACGACAATCACGCCCGATGGTCATGTTTATTATTTTGTGTTGGGCGGCATAGGTTCCAATAACCCGGCCAAGGTTGAAAACAAATTCTTCATTAAAATCTTTGTCCACAACACCTCTTACGTCATATTCTCGAAATACATTAGGATTAATCAATTAATAAACTCCTTTTTTTAATTTATGTTTTAAACTTCAATGTTAACTCGTAAAAACCGCTATAACAATCTTCAGGATTGATTTTGCTTTATTATAGGTTAAAAGGATGTTCTCTGTCAATTAGAGACAATGTTTTAAAGGAATCATATGATTATGTTTAATATATCCGCGGCATTGGAAAGAACAATGTCAGCGCCAGCCTCGATGAAATCGTTTTTTGGACAACGTCCGGTGAGCACGCCGCAAGTTTTTGTTCCGGCTCTGAGGCCTGTTTTTATATCAAGGGGATGATCTCCAATCATCAAGGTGTTTTCAGCTGAAGAACCGAGTTTTTTTAATGCCATGTTTAAATGTTCCGGGTGCGGTTTGACTTTATTCACAGCATCGCGGCAGACAACCACAGGGCAGTAGGATAATATGTCGGGGAATACGATTTTCACGGCTTTGGCGCAATTTCTGGTTATTATTCCGCAGGAGATTTTCAGCGACTTAAGAGAATTGAGCAATTCTTTTGTGCGGTCAAAAAGTTCACCATTTTCAGCCGCTTCTATTTCAATATTTTCAATTATGGAATTAGCCTCATAAAAAAACTTTTTGGACATATGTGGGGAGCGCTGATTTAATATTGCTGCGGCAGAATCAATCATTTCTAAAACAAAGTCTGTATGCAGTTCATCTCTGGTAATACCATAAGATAAAATAAGTTTCCCAACAGCCTCGCGCATTTGATCAAAATCAATATTTAATTTTGCCAGTGTTCCGTCAAAATCAAAGATGATGGTTTTAATGGGTGATTGTTTTATTTTTAACACGGCGATGAAATCAGCCCCTTGGGGAGATGTATTTGATGGTCAGAACTTTGTTTAATATTCGGGAGGAAGAGGGGGATGGCAGGCTATCATCAGAAATGATGCGCAGAAAATTATGAATGATATTAAACGTAGCTCCCCATAGAATATCCTCGTCCCCGCGTCCATCGGGAATAATCAGACAAGGCGTCTGATATTGCAGTGGTTCGGTATCTTTTCCCAGAGATGTCTTAATATCCAGCATGGCATAATTGGCGCCATCGAAAAAAATGCTAAGAGGAATTTCCAAAACTTTTTCCACTTCCGAGCTTAATTTATATTTAAAAGATTTAGGGGTAAAACACACAAAAGGAAAGATTGTCCGGGCGAATAACGTCAGAGAGTAAGAGGGCAGGGCGCCGAGAAATTTTATATTGAAAGGATTTAATCCGATTTCTTCCCATGCTTCTCTCATTGCGTTGGTTAAGAAAAGATAAATGAGGGCGGCTGTTTCCTTGTCCCAGCTCTGAATGATACTTGCGTTCCTGCTGCGCATTGCGGGGAGTATTCCGGTTTTTAGAAAAAAATTCAAATAATTATCCCTACGTGGTTGCAGCATCCCGCCGGGACAGCTGATGTCTCCTCCTTGGGAAACTGTATCCGATCGTTTAATGAGTTGAAAAACATATTCGGATTTATCATAAAAGTTTTTAAAATTGAGTAATAAAACCACTGAGGCTTTAAGATGGGCAGAGCCTTCTTGTCTGGATTTGTCAATCTGAAGATTCATTTCTTTGTAATCAACGGGCACTGAGGCTAATTTATCCATTACAAAACGTGGGAAAATATATTTTTGCTGAAACAGTGTTAAATCCATAAAACTAAATGTCCTGAAATCTAAGTTATAATTTCGGCGATTTTCTGATTATACCAGCATCTTAACGGGAATAAATCGATGAAGCCGCAATGACCGCCAAATTTTTGTCTTGTAATTGTCAAAAATGCATTTTCCTGTATCTGGCAATAATCTTCATTGGGAATTACGGGATCATCTTCAGCGATAAATATTCTTACAGGTATATTCAAATTTTGAAAAGAATCGTTTTTCAATGTGTATAAATTGAAATAGTCGCGGTAAGAGCTCAGGCCGGGGAAGTAAGGCATAATGTCTTCCGTCAGTTTCATGCAAGTTCTAGCTTTCAACATTTTGGTGAAATCATATTTCCACGGGAAAAGCCGCTGCTTTTTGATCAAAGACCTTTTCCATTTTTTCAAAAAATATTTACGATAGAAAAAATAACCGTTATCGATAGCTAAAGTAGTTTTATAGGGATCGAGCGGCGGACTGATGGCGAAAACATGTTTCAAGTTTGCTATCGGTATCCTGTAATGTGTCATAGCGATGCGCAAAGCAAAATTTCCGCCCAGAGAAAAACCTATCAGATATACGGACAGGTTTCCCGATTGCTGTGATAAATAATTTACAGCTTCGAATGTTTCTTCCAATAGAGTGCCATGAAAAAGCCCTTCGTTGAGATGGTGTGAATCTCCGTGATCCCGTAAATTCAAACGGCAAATGGAAAACCCGAGATTATAAAAAAAATCTCCGGCAGCTAAAATATATGCGGAAGAAGAAGAACCTTCCCAACCATGCAGAAGAATAATCAAACCCTTGCTTTTTTCATGATGCGAATAAAAAGACAGCAGCTTTGATCCGGTAGATGTGGTGACAATTATCTCTTGAGAATTGTCCAGCATGTAATTTTTACGGGGAGTTCGCAGATGCGAACTGGCCATAATAGACTGGAAATGAGGGCTTCTGAAAAAGAATGAGGGCTTGAATATGTTATCAAATGTTTTTGTTCTTTTTTTCATTTTTTTAATCACGGGTATGAACTCCAAAGCAAGCTTTGGAAACAGATTCCGCAGCAAGCTGCGGGGTATTATACCCTCCGCTGCGCGGGATAATTCGACTAACGCTTCAAACTTCACTTCGTTCGTTTTCAGCGAGTCTCATTACAATTTACCAATTCCGCTACGCTACGCTTTCGTAATTGGAGTTTCACAATAAAGTACGATCTTGAAACATAGAATTGACATATTACATTCATTATGTAAGATTATGAACAATAAATGTAAATTCTTTTTAAGCGTTTGAAATGAAAACGCAATATGGTGGCAAAATACATGAAGAATGACATACTCCGGACTATTATTCTTCTGTTTGTTATACTGAACTTCATTGCTGCCGGTGTTGACGGTCGGGCGGATGATGGTATTGAAACAGCAGGTAACATTTTAACGATTGCATTACCTGTTGCCGCGGCCGGTCTGACGCTCGGTTTATGGGACGGCCAGGGGGCATTGGAGCTTGGGGAATCAGCGGCACTTACGCTGGGGATATCTTACGGCCTCAAATACACAATTGATGAGACACGCCCTAATGGTGACAGTTATTCCTTCCCATCAAATCACACTTCGATTTCGTTCGCATCTGCCGAGTTCATACGCAAGCGTTACGGCTGGGAGTACGGAATACCGGCATACATTGCCGCAACTTTTGTAGGTTACAGCCGGGTTGAGTCAAAAGAACACTATACGCACGATGTTATAGCTGGAGCGGCCATTGGTATCGGGAGTGGTTATCTGTTCACGCAACCATACAAAGGTTGGCAAATTAAACCGGAGATTGACCACGCATATTATGGCATCAGATTGAGTCGCTCTTGGTAGAACGAAATAAATGCCCATAAATTATCAGCGGATGGTTGTATTACTGTCGATAATCCTCTATAATTTTCCAAGCGCGATTCAACCCAAATTTCTACCTGCCTTCATCTTGCAGATTTACTCTGAAGGGCAATTTGATTCGCATATTCACGGCGCTTATTGGCAAGATAGTCTTCTTTATCCATTTCATAGAGCTGGATAGGATAACGTGCCGTAAGGTCGTACCACTGGTTGATCCGTTGCTCGAATCTTTGTTCAGAAGGCAGTTTAAGTGAATCCATATATGTCTGGAGAGCAAAATAATACCGGACAGCATTTCTTTCAACAGACCCACGAACACCGCCCAGATACAAGGGGTTTCCCTTCTTATCCTTAGCTACAATACTGAAGCCCTTTTTATTCCGACCAATCGTTGCAAAATAGGCTTTGATGGCCATTCGACCCAACCGGTTATAATTGTAGAAATAGCTAAAATGGACGAAAGATGTTCTCTTATCCAGTGGAACAACTTCAAACTCGAACCTATGATTCTTAGTAAAAAAAGGACCTTCATCAGCAAACAATGATATGTGCAGATAATCTGATTGTTGTGGCAAAACGCGAAACTTGAAATTTATTGCAAACGCATCTTCGGGTGGTTGATATGATGCGAGGCCGTTATAAAGCGTAATATGCCATTGATCTACTTTTTCTATGCAGGTGCTGGCTTTGGTATGCGTATGCAGAATAGCTATATCGCACCAGTTGGCCGGAACTTGGAAGGCATCTCGTATGCCCTCGAAAGAGTACTCAAAAATACCATAAATATCCACATACAAGGAACTGATTTCTTCGATCGATTCAAGATAAACGGGAATGCCGAATTGGTTTTTTTCTAATTTCGTTTTTATAGAATGGTATTTGTCATTCAACACCTTTCCATCTGGAGATAACGGCTCCGCAGCCTGTGCAGATCCATAGAAGAAAAAAAGAGTAGCCGCTACTAAAATGACAACATAAAAGTATACACGTGAGCTACAAGCAGTAATAGTGGAACCCCCTCCGATAGGAGCCGGAGGCTCCCTGTAATAACGCGACCTTCCGCGAGTTATAGCGCATTCCACCCCCGATTGGAGCCAAGGGATTTCAAGTCTCGCGGGATTGATTTTCTGCAAGGCATTCTCTGAAGTGGAAAATTTTACAACACGGCATAGTTCATAATGACAAGCAAATCACGGTCACGGTTGACAGGTCTTATACTTGAGCATGGTCTTGAGAAGATTTGCTCTAATTTGTATCGATAGCTTTCTTGCTATTATGGGCGATAAATTTACATATATTTATAACTGCGATCTGAGAGAGAATCACGCCAATCAAATCAAGTCCTACATCAGCAAGAGAAGATTTTCTCAAAGGGAAAAATGATTGAAAAAACTCATCACTCAACGCCAGCAATGCCAACAAAATGATAATCAGCACAGACCATTTCAAGTTCCATATTTGTCCAGATTTGCTATAAAAAGCACGGGACAGTAGAAGCCCCATAAAAAAATATTCAGCTATGTGTGCTAACGCTCTGATCAATTCATGAATCAAACTGACTCCTTCCCCCGAAAGTCGAGGAAACAGGGAATGTATGATCGGGAAAAAAAATCTTGAAGTGTACCCTGATGTGAATATTCCGCTCGACAACCAAAATATAATACCCAGCAGGATAATAACCGGAATCCAATATTTTATGAAATTACGATACAACCTCATATTTTTGTTATTAGAAGTTCTTCCCCACATTCAGAAAAAAGGTAATGTCAGCGCCGGCATCTGAAGAATCAAAAGAATCTTGTATTAATCCTCCCTGAATATATAGTCCGATTTTTGTTAAATAGTTTACACCCAGCAACATATACCACATTCTGTTATCCAGCATAACAAGGCCTGTATTCTCAAATGGACGGGTTATATAGGATAGCTGAAATAAACCGGAGAAACGTTCACTAAACTTATACTCTCCTCCCAGCATAATCTCATAAAACGGTATCAGTGAGATGGCTTCATCATTGAAGGCTTGGCCGGGAAAGATAACGTCGGCGTTCAGATAGGCGGTAAAATTCTTAAAGGTCTTTTGAAGCAAAAGGCCGAGCCCGTAATCCACTTTTCCGCTTCCAAATGCCCTTTCATCATCTCCGGTCGGAATTTTAACAGACAAGCGGGAACTCAGACATGGAATAATATCGCTCTCATCCAATATCTTACCTTTTACTGTCAAGGCAAGATCACCTAATCCAGAACCTCGTTCTTCTCCGTGAATAAAGGTTTTGCCATCCTTCTGAACAAAAAATGTATATCGATTGGCCCATCCTTTTTTATCCTCTTTCTCCCTTATATCTCGTGAAGATTCGAACCATAATTTTTCAAACTCCAGGATATCGTGATCCATAATGCCGCCGTAACCATAAATAAATGGTAGGGACATGTCGATTTCAATTCCTGAGAAGATTCCGTACCGTAATTCCAGGCTGCTCCTAATCATTTCCATATCAACATAGCCGTAATAGTGATCCGTTTTTTCCCACAAAAGTGTATTCGACATGGCGGTGGTAAGGCTGATTGAATATTTGTTTTTAGGGTAAGTTTCGGCCCTGTCAGGTATCGGCTGGAGAAACAGGAGTTGAATAGGGGTCTGGTTTACAATGGAGATTGGCCCTGATATTCTATTCCAATCATCTTTGGAATCATCGCAGAATGCGTTTCCCGCATTGAGAAAAATAGAAAACCCAATAATATAATAGGCCAATAATCGAGATGGCTTCAAACCGCGCCGTGCCCTTACATATAATTCCGCTACCAGATTCTTATTTATTTTAATCAAATTCATCGATTTACTCCAGCTCAGTCAGAAAATGATTATTCTTGTCGGCAACAAACACCTAGCACTTAACATTTAAAACTGTCTTCAACGCCTCTGTTATGGAGCGGCGCAGATATTCCACCCGCCGCAGAGTATAGGGCTGCATGGGGTTCAGTGTCAAATCCTTCATCATAACAAGCCTGCCCATGCTTAAAGTTTTGGCGACCAGCGGAATCTCGATACGAAAGATCCCTTTATCCGGAACATCCTCCCACTTCAGTTTATCATCGCGCGTCCATAGACGGAAAAACTTCCGGCAGATATCCTCACTTGACTTCCCGACATCATTCCCATTGATGTTTTCCCTTGCTGGTTCGCAACATTTTGCCATTTTCTTGGCGGGATTTCCGAAAAAAACAGGTTCTGTCTGAGCTTCATCCGCGCAGTAGAAGTACATTTCTCCTCTGTCGAATTGCATTATCTCCATAGCCTGGCATGTATTCTCCCAGATTTCTTCGATATTTTTCGCGCGCTCAATTTCTATCTGGATATTCAAAAAACTTCTCCTGCCATAGGTGAAGCCGGCCTCGTACGACAAATCCCTGAACCAGCCGAAAAACTTGTCTATAGCCAGATACTCCAGATAAACCAATTTTCGGACGACGATAAAAAACGCTGCAATCAGAACTATTAGAAGCACGCCTGCCAGCGTGTTACGAAGATGGGAGATAATAATTCCGGCGACGCATAAAATAAAGGAAATGCCGTAAATAATCAAAACCGCTTGCCTTGAAGAAATTCCTTTCTCCAGCAAACGATGATGAATATGCCCTTTATCGGGATGGAACATTCTGCGACCGATTACCCAGCGGCGAATTGGCGAGAGAAGCGTATCGAAGATCGGCACCCCAAGCGCCAGCAAGGGAATAAGCAGCGCCGTGCCCAACTGGCTCTTAATCGAACCCAGCACAGATAAAGCGGCAATTATATAGCCGACAAAATAGCTTCCGCCATCACCCATAAATATACTTGCCGGATTGAAATTATAGCGGAGGAATCCCAGAAGCGCGCCGGCGATGGCGGCAAATTCTATTGCGATCATATAATCAGGTTGCGAAAAAGTGGCCAGGATAGCCATAACAAAACACGCGAAAAAAGCGACACCGGCGGCCAGGCCATCCAGACCGTCAATTAGATTAATCGCGTTAATTAGCAGGAGAAACCAGAAGACAGTGATAAAATAACTGAGAATGCCTAAATGGATAGCAGTCTCGCCGAACGCGATAACCTGTATCTGCAATCCTCCATAATAGGCCAGCGATGCGGCTAATATCTGGCCGAGAAATTTGATCCCTGGTCTGAGCCGGTGGAAATCATCAAAAAATCCAACGCAGAAAATCACAAGTCCGCCCAATAAAGCGAAAGACATTTGTGAATGAATAAAAAACCTATGATAAGAGGGGCCGGCAGTGGGGCTTAAGGACGACGCAAGCAGCGCCAGAATAAACGAAAGCAATATAGCCAGCCCGCCGCTGCGGGCGATTGGCTTGATATGAACATTCCGTGCCGTAGGTTCATCAACAGCGCCGAAACGATTTCCCAGCCATCGCGCCGCGGGCGTAAGCGCGAGTGCAAGTACAAAAGCGAGAATAAAAGTAGAGGAACTAGTAATCATATTGTTATGTTCCTAAAACATGGAAAGTTTTAAGCGTTGAATGTTATGTTTTATGTAAAATTTAAAAATCGCTTCTAAATAATATTTATAATTATAACACTTAAAACAATTATTTCCTAAAACTTAAATCGTTGCTTGACTACATGCCATACAAACACAGGTGCAGACACAAACATCCTCTGCCAAAGCCTTCGGGGTTCCTGAAATAGCCTTGGCAACCATTCCAAACCATGATTGACAAACCACGAATCTTTGTCACGCCTGATATTCCCCGAGTAAAAATCAAAAACCGCGCCGATCGCACCGATAAACTTCACATCCAGCTTATCTTTATTCAAATAAATCCATTTCTCCTGTTTGGGTGCGGACATACCCACCCACAAAACATCAGGAGCTGCAGTATTAACAGCCTTAATCATCTCATCGAGTTCAGCGGAAGAATAAATCTCCTTGAACGGAGGCGAATATGTACCGGCAACCTTGATATTTGGATAATCATGCGCCATCCTTTGTCTGATTAGCGCCATAGTTTCTTCTGTTGATCCGAGGAAAAAAACATTAGTACCGCCCGTGGCATTCAACCGCTCGTGCAAACATGCAAACACATCCGAGCCTGTAACTCTGTTCTGTATCGCGCCGCCTAAAAGGCGCGATGCCAGCACCACGCCCGCCCCGTCCGGCACCAGCCAGTCAGCGGCTTTCAGCGCACGGGAAAACATTTCATCCTTAAGTGTCATCGCGTAAGAGTGTGGATTAAAGCAGGCAAGCCAGAAAGGGATTCCTGCTTCCACTTTCGTTTCCTTTTTAATTATGCGAAAGATTTCAGCCATGCATACATTAGGTGAAGCAGTCACAATTGAATAACCAAGTATATCCTCAGTCTGCATTAATTAATCTCCGGGTTATAAAACGCGATATGCGATTTAGCAAAAATGACAAAATAATTACGACTATCCAGAAGATAAAGATGTTCAAAGGGAATAGGACACTCTGTATTATTGAATGACTGTAAACAGCGTATTGAAGTAGATATATTTCCAGAGTCAGTCCGGCCAATAAAGATATGGCAGCACCAATGTATTTTGTACTCATAAGTGACGTTATTACATCTGATTCAGAAACTTTAAGAAACAAAAACAATATGGGGAACATTAGTAAATGTGTCACTGCTTGAAATTGCCAGCAGCAACCTCTACTCATCAAAATTAAGATGCCATAATAAAGCCCGATAACCAAAACAAGCGCCAAGCCATCTTTGATAAAACTCGTTTTGATGAACCGCGATCTACCCGCCATATAGCCGCCAAAAAACATGGCTTGAAGATAAAATAGCCATTTGAAGTAGCTATCACCTTCAATTGAATAGTGGGAAAGGTCAACCATTGTTATGTAAAAAAACAAATATGGAATTATAAGGACAAAAATACCTGCTAGAAAATATTTATAATTTTTAATTTTTAAAATAAAAAAGAAAATTACATAGAAAAGCATGAGCGCGGAAATAAACCAATAAGGTGTTGGCCAGACAAGCATCCGTATATAGTCTAATACATTCCATTGATACCAAACTGACTGAGGAATAATGATCAGAAAAAGTGTTGCCAGTGTAACAGTGGGATAAATTCTGAAGATTCGTCGTTTATACCAGGGGAGAAAAGTTCTGTTTCTATTGTTTTCACTGAGAAAAATTCCATAACCAGATAACATGAAAAAGAGCGCATTGCCGATAGCTCCGCCTGTTCCAAGTGCAGGAATGGGATACAAATTATCAAGATGTGAATTCGTAATCAATACGATGGCAATAAATCTAAGAAAAGTCGTACTCGACATAGACAAGAGACCTGAGATCGGAAATCAGAGATCAGATTTTATTATAAATGGTGATGGATTTTTCAGCATAGCACCCAACATGCCGCCAATTTGCCTACACAGTTGAGATAGCCTTTCAAAATCTTCGGATGAAAGATAACCGCAACTATAAGCAAAATCAAGCCATGTGCCTGTTTCGCTGTTTTCACCGTCGCAGTCAGTAAGTTTGTTGACAAAATGCGCAGAATAACGACGCTTTGACCAAGCTTCTTTAAGATTAGCACAGACTGAACGTGAACTGCGCCTGATTTGATCAGTAAGGGAATATTTTTCTTCAGCCGGCCAGCTTTTGCTCTTTTGAAATATTTCCATCGCCAACGCGTACGCCTGATTATAAACATCCAAATCCTTTGCTGAATTAATCTGCATTGCCATCCTCTGCCCTCAGCCCTCTGTTCTTAGTCCTCCGCCTTCCGTTCTCCGAAATCACTTTTTCGTAAATTCCCAGCAGGCGATCTAGCAATCGCTCCGCCGCGTAGTCTTCAAGAACCTTCCGTCGTCCCGCATCGCCCAGCTTTTGACATAAAGCGGGATTTTGCCAAAGCGTTCGGAGGTGATCAGCCAATTCATCAGCGTTACCAGGTTCATACAAAAGACCAGTTATTCTATCATCGACAATCTCCGGCAAACCGCCGATTCGCGAGCAGATCACCGGCAAACTATGGGACATCGCTTCCAAAAGAACCGTAGGAAATCCCTCATAACAGCGCGTGGCAAAAACAATAATTCGGGCATTCTGATAGAATTGAACAATCTCTTCAGCATTCAGCTGCCCCAGAAATTCACAGTTATCTGGTTTTTGTTTTATCACCTCCGGCATACGATGATAATCACCGGCAAACTTAAATTGTATATTATCAAGTTTGCGTGCGGCCTCGATAAGAGTCAGGACATCTTTCTCCGGACTTATACGTCCGACATAAGCGACATACCCGCCACTTTCCTTATTGCTGATTGTTTCACCAGTAAATGAAAAGGGATTAGCTAAAACTGTCACACGATCGGCCGGAAGTCCTTCTTTGAGAAGGATATTTTTTTGAAACACACTCAGGCATATAAAATGATTCACATTATCATAGTAGCAGCGCAGAATGCGGGCCGTAGCCGTTCTGAGCGCGTACCCAGTACTCTTTAGAATACTTTCTTCACAATTGCGAAAAATGCACCAGTATTCCCGGCCGCCCAGGCATCGATCACAAATCTCGCCATGACTCATTAATAAGCCATTCGGGCATGCCAGCCGGAAATTGTGAACTGTCATAACGACAGGAATACCCTGCGCCGTGCACTCCGGCAGGATGGAAGGAGAAATCAAGGGATACAGATTATGGATGTGGACGACGTCCGGACGATTATCCCTCAGAAATTGGCCAAATGCTCTTCTAGAAAAAGGATTATGAAAGCCGGAAAAAAAGGCTGAGATTTTTCCCAGCCTCGTATCTTCAATCTCTGCGCTAGACCTGCTGAATCGCTTGACAGTAACACCCCTTGATTGCAGTAGCTGAACCAGATCATCGATAACAATCTCTTCTCCGCTTACTTTACCGTAAGCGTTATGAACAATGGCAATGGTGAGACTCATTTTTATGTCTTCAGTAAAATCAGATTAAATTCCAAGACAATTGTCTGTTTTTCGGTAAAAGATAGTTGTGCGACTAAGTGTAATTTCCTGGGCTGTCATACCCTGAAAAGATATTTCCAAAAAATCATGCGATAAAAATAAAGCTTTGATTTGAATCCACTCTGGCCAATCTGTATTATCCCAAAGAACAACACCATTATCAGATAGCATGGGGAATATTTTTTCCCCTATATTAAGTCTATAGCCATCAATATCGATGATGATAATGTCAAACTTTGCATTTGTTTGATAATCGTCGATGAATTTTTCATAAGAATCGGTAATGACCAGCTTTCCATTTCCTGGAAGTTTTGCTTGCACATATTTGCCCCATTCCCTGTTATCTTCAATTGAAATAACCTCCGAAACAAATTGGCATAACCACAATGTTGATGCTCCGGAACCAAATTCAAGAACTTTAAGATTTGGAGATAGCCTATCCTGTAGAAAAGCTATTGTAGGGTATGTCCACCATGGTATGGGATTCATATTTTTATCAATTGACTTTTTTATCCTTAAGGATTTGAACCACCCCAAGGCCAAAAGAGCTGATTTTGGATGAATACGTAACAATAAAGGTCCCATTCCGCAGAATCTCAAAATAGCCCAACCTATTAAAGCTAATTTTGTTTTCATCAATTTCCAAAATTTCATAGTATTATACCGGACGATACCGCCCCTTCCATAAATTGAGGATAAGTCGATCAATAATGGAAGATGCATAGCTGCGAGGAGGCGATTGACTGCAAAACTGCGCGGCCTGCCAAACCGCGTTACAGAAACGATCCAATCCCCAATCCGCAATGATCTCGAAGGAGTGTTCCCCCATTTGCTTTCTTTCTTCATCTGAAAGACGCATAAATCTTTCCAATATTTGCGCAAGTTGCCCTGAATCGTGTGGATCAAACTGCCAACCGTTATAACCATCACGAACAAGTGTCTCCGCACAGCCGCATTCATGGCTGACGATTACGGGAAGATTACAGGCCATGGCTTCATTGACAACGTTACCCCAAGTCTCTGAATACATGCTTGGCAGAACAAAACATTCCGCCAGACCATAAAATTGACACAGTACCTCCCGATCCTGAAACGGCAGAAGTATTACATTCCCATCCGATTCGGCGGCAATCTCCTTCAATAGTGGTCTTTCTGGGCCGTCGCCTACAAGGACCAATCCCCATTCATTTTCCATGTTTCTAATGGCAACGGAAAAGGCTTGAATTAATGTTCCCCAGTTCTTCTTGGGGATCTGGCGGCCTATGCCCAAAATAAAATGATTAGGCAGACCGTATTTTTCTCGAATTGCCGTTGCATTCTGCCGGGCGATGTCTGAACGCACAATAAAGAAAGCATTATCCACCACGTTGACACTAAAGAACATTCTCTCTTCTTGAACGCCCCAAAATCTATAATCCGGAACATGAGAAGGAGCGGAAGTAAAGAGGGCATCAACATTGGCATAGATTCTCCGTTTCACCCAGTTGACCAAATCTGATCGCGGAACATCCACTCGTCGTGCGTCATCCATGATAATGACAGGGCGCTTTCTCTGGCGGGCCCAGTGTACTGCTGTTGCACCCGAAGAATAAGCAATGGCTCCGGCAATCACAATATCAGGACGAAGAGAATCCAGTGCCTCATAAAGACGGGCGGACGCTACTAGGGGGTGAATATCTTCCATACGCTTTTCCGGAAAAAGACATGTCCATGGACATGGGAAAATCGCGTGATTGGATTTTCCGGCAAAAGCATAGGGTGAACCCATTCCGGCTATCTCAATTACATGCAGTTCGGAATCGTGTTTACCGAGTAAATCAGCCAAAGCGGCCAATCGTGCTGGCCAATAGATACGAAAATCTGTATGGCAAATTGCAATCTTCATAGATAAGATGACACTATATAAAAAGATTTTTTAGTTATAAATCCGGGAAAAAAATCAATATCCAGTAAATAATCAATTTCAAATTTATTCATATATCAATTGCTTTACTGACATAACCAAGTTCAGTAATTCTTTTTAGGTATATAGGTAGTATCTGTCTGGTTTTCTCTGCATGTTGATGACTAAAATGAAAAAGCACGATACTTCCACTGTTAGTATCTTTAATCATACTTTCGCAATGCCTTGACCAATCTATATTATTTTGGGAATCTCGCGAAGAAATACTCCAAAGAAAAATTTTATTATCTTTCGAAATTCTTAGACCATTTTTAATTGAAAGAACACCCCAAGGTGGTCTAAAAAGTGTTGTCCTTATTACTTTTTTTGAATGATAAACGTCATCAATATACAATTCTGAGTTTTCATAGAGTCCATTAATGTGAGAATACGTATGATTACCAAAAGCGTGTCCATCATTCTTAATCAAAGTTACTAAATCTGGATGATTTTCATAATTTTCTCCTGTACAAAAAAATGTTGCCTTGGCATTGAATTTTCTAAGTGTATCCAATACAAATTCTGTTATATCTTCTTCTGGTCCATCATCAAATGTTAGATAAACGACTTTGTCGTTTGTGGGTATTTCCCTCTTAGAAAATAGAAATGCCAATCTAAATATAATACCACTATATATTTTTCTAATCACACTAAGAATTAATTCTTCAAATTTCATTTTAAGTTATGCAATTAATAATAGGCTATTTAGGGTGAACATTTTCCAGCGATCTCGATAACATGCAGATCAATGCCTTGTTTGTTCAAATAATTTGCCAAAGCGGCCAATCGTGGCGGCCAATAGACACGAAAATCTGTATGGCAAATTGCAATCTTCATCAATTAGATGACCCTAACCGAAAAGCTTTTTGAATTATAAATTCGGGAGAAAAACTCAATATCCAGTAAATAATCAATGTCAAATTGATAGCATAATGAAAAGCTTTAAATATTTCACGGCGGGCATTTGCTTGCATGCCAAGCCTCAAATAGCAGGATGCCCTCATCTTGTGCCAAAGGGCACAGTATCTACTCAAAAAGTGTTTCCTGTTCGCTGTGGCAATATTAATGAGTTCAGCCAAGCCACTGCCGACGACATCGTCATCTGCCGGGATTCGACTCGGGACTGTTTCGCAGGTTTCCGAAGGTGTTTGGTAAAATATAGACAGGCAAGACATGGAATAGGCAACGGAAAAGCGAGAAGCAAGTCTTGCCCATGTCAGAAGGTCTTCTCCGGATTTTACACCGACGGGAAAATCTCCGATTTTTTCCAAAGCGGATTTTCTTGCACACGTAGCGCTCGTCCACACAGGTGGATTTGAACGGGACGCAATTTCGAAGTAGTCCTCTAAGATTCCTTCGAAAGTGTTTGGAAGCCCACGAACGATCGCCGGTTGCCGCTTTCCCGATGATGAACGTAAAAAATATCTGGTAGCATAAAGCCCGCAATCGGGATAGCGGATAACCATTCGCCGGATAGTTTCGAGAAACTCCGGCAGCCATTCATCGTCCGCATCCAGAAAGGCTATCATTTCATGCTGAGCTTCCGCAATGCCATGGTTGCGCGCCGCGGAGACGCCCTGGTTTTTCTGATGAATGAGACGAATGCGGGAATCACCAATTGCTTGCACGATACCAGCGCCGTTGTCAGTTGAGCCATCATTGACAACAATGATTTCAAAATCCTGAACGGTCTGGTCAAAGACAGACCGGAGGGCACGCTTGACTGTGGCTTCCTTATTGTAAAGAGGAATAACTACTGAAAACGTCACAGCGGGCATATCAGATTTCCTCGTTTCGATCTCTTTGCAGGGCACCATAAATGACACCGATCAGAGCGAATTGAAGATTCCCGAAATACTGCACATACAGAACGATGTTATCTGTAAACATGATAATCGCATAAGGCACGAATGCCGTTGCCGCGCCGTAGGCCAGCATTTGCAAGCTCCCGATAGAGCGATGGGCGATCCTGGCCAGAAAAAACACTTGAAAAATCATAGTAAGCAAGTAAATTCCCGTTCCTACGATTCCCAGATCGTACAACAGCTTGAGCCAATCGTTATGGGGTAAATACGTAGGTATTTCGTTACTTAAAAGGGTAGTGCGGTGAACATTCCAGCCGTTTCCGAACCAGGGTTTTTCTTTCACTCCATCCCATAAAATGTTCCACATCATAAGACGCGCGTTTGTTTGAAAATTGGTGTTATCCAAGCGCACATCAGAGAGCTCTCCACTGCCTGAAGAAAACATCCTCTGCTGCATGCGGTCAGTATTGAAAATGATGATTGCAAAGACAATGATAGCCACGCAAATTGGCAACCTTTTTGACAGCTTTAACGGCGCTATGGTCAGGGGCAGACAGGAAGACATAGCAACGACGGGTCCGCGTGTCAAAGAAATTACGGTCATTGCGATCATTGACAGATAATACCAAAGATG
>Ga0209777_10004598_pt1 | contig 16225 bp, 11 predicted proteins | sample FrelakmetHBP12HB_FD_187147 | JGI IMG/M metagenome (GOLD analysis project Ga0209777, IMG submission 187147) | Freshwater lake sediment microbial communities from the University of Notre Dame, USA, for methane emissions studies -HBP12 HB (SPAdes)... | ecosystem: Environmental > Aquatic >...
AAAGGAAATTGCAGTTGAAACACCAAAGGAGATTAAGACTGATACGGAAGAAAAACTTGAGGTGGAATTAAAAGATATTAAGCAGATGTTCGTATCTAATGATGTTTCTGGATTGGTTGATATGCTTGATAAAGGCCGGTTGGAAAGCAAAGTGGCTGCAGCCAACTACCTGGCGAAAATAGGTGATTTAAGTGTTATTGGTTCCCTTGAAAGCTCAGCTGAAAAATGGACAGGCAATGCAGCAGGTAACCCATTTTCAGCGGCTATCAGCAAGATACAGGAGCGTGTCGAGCAGCAGAAACGAGAAGATGCGGTGAAGCAAGGCAAGGTGGAAAGAGAAACAAAGAACAGCACAAAAGCGGGGGGAGGCGGTGATGTTGGTGCAATAATAGTGCTCAAAACAATAGTTAAGGTTGTTGACGAACAGGGGAACGCTGTTGCAGATGCAAAAGTGAAACCAGATGGGCTTCGAGCAAAGGCTTCACGAAGTGATCATTATGGCTGGGTTTCTGAGCGTCACGGTGAACCTAAAACAACAGTGACGGACAGAAACGGCGTGGCTGAGATTTTATATCCTAAATACGTTATAGAGAAGCTTGAGACAGGTGCGGTTAGCTTTAGTGTTGAACATCCAGAATATTGTGCAACTCGAGAATATGACTATCCAGTAGAAGGTGAAGCTAAACCTGTTGTCCTCAGAAAAGGAGCCATAGTAAGAGTCAGTGGTTACATAGGTAGCAAGGAAAACATAGCAAGTAAGATTTACCCTCAGGTCAGCAGCAATAATGTTTGGATTGCGCCTGATAGTTGGAAAGAGGCAGGGAATGGTATTTTTGAGAGCAGGCAGATAGAAGCTGGACCTCATTATCTGCGTCTTGTTCATTTTATTGAAGGAGGGCAAACCCATTTCAGTAAGACAGTTCTATTTAAGGCAGAGAAAAATGAATTGCACGAGTTCAACCTCGAATTAAAGCCGGGAGTACGTGTCGAAGGCAGGATTGACGATTCAGTTGCCAGGCCTGTCACCGGCGGCAGAGTAGTGGCCAGGATATCACCGGTAGAGAAAGAACAAGAGGCGGGTATCTTCGCATGGATTACGTGGAGTGAGATCGATAGCGAGGGAAGATTTGTTTTTGAATCGTTACCGTGGGATAAGCTTCAATTGACAGGTTTTTGTGATGGATTTGTCTCAGCGAGTCCAGATAGTGATGAAGGATCTAAGAGCTTTGTGAGGCCTCAACTTTTTTATCTTGATGAGGAGAAAATTGAGGTAAATCTTGCGATGGAGCGTTCAGCAACGTGTGAGGTGCGAGTAGTGAATGATGCGAATGAGCCTATTGAGGGAGCAAAGGTAACGTTCTGGCCGAATGTGCGATGGGAAGATGGAGGTTCTCAGTTTTTTGTGAGTTTCTTGGCCAAGTCGGAGGATATTATCAGAAATGAAAAAGGATTGCATGAGCTAATTGCTCGATCGAGGAGAAATGATTTTGAGGCAATTACAAATAAAGCGGGGGTTGCGATTGTTCGGAATCTACCTGGGCTTGGGCAATCCTTTAGTGTTTCGCACGATGAGTATGAGATGCCGCTGGTAAAGAGTGTTGGACAGGTGCGCCGACGAGACGAACGCGTTAACCTGGTCAGTGGCGAGACGGCAAAGGTGACTGTGAAGATGCAGAAGAAGGGGACGGACGTTCTTGGAGAGGGCGAGGGCGAGAATATTGCTCAGAAGCGAGAGCCCGCTAGACCACAAATGTGCGGGATTGATGGATCGGATGATTATGTTGGAGTGAAAGTCACGACCAAGGTAAAGCCCGAAGAGTTTTCCGGTTATGTGGTTGATGAGAATGACATTCCGCTTAAGGGTGTCCTTGTCGATGCCTGGACATGGTATAACGGCAATGAGACATATACTGACGCAAATGGCTTTTTCCAGTTGAACGGTTTTAAGGAAACATGGACAATTGAGGTTCGTTTCAGCAAGGATAATTATTCGCCGCGATTGATTGTGAGACAGCCACTTGGAGTAAGAGGAGCTGTTGTAAAACTAAATAATAAAACGTTCTTTGAGGGGAAGGTTACGACTTCAGAAGGTGCGCCGGTTACGCGTGCATTGATTCGTGCAAGCCAGGGGCCGAAGCAGGCTGAAGGCGTGTATATCGGTACGATTTGGACCGAGGTTGAGAGTGATGAAGATGGCAACTATAGGCTGTATGTTGACGATGACACATATGATATCCAGGTTAAAGCAAAGGACGGTGTATCGCGGTATGAGAATGTATCTATCAAAAAAGATGAAGCTAAGCATTTCGATATTGTTCTTGATTCGGGATTGACTTTCCGCGCCAAGGTTCTTGACAAAGACACAAACGAGCCTGTAGAAGGCTTTCAGTTGTTCAATTGGGAGCACAAAGACGTTGAAGGGATATCAGGATCTGACGGCATGATAGAAATTTCTGGTATGCTGCCGGGTAAATTTGACTTTAGCGTTGAAGCTAAACAATGTGGCCGATGGTGGTCAGAGCAATCCGTAAGCCAATGGAACCATTATTGTATTGATGATAAAGAAACCAGCTGGCAAAAAAACTTTGATGGGCTTGATTTTGATATTGTCTTTAATATGGAACCGGTGACTATCTTTACTGAAAAGCCCGTTAGGATTACTGGTAAAGTCCTCGGTCCGGACGGTAAGGCCGTTAGTGGTGCAACAGTAAGCCTCTCTAAAACCGGTTCAGGGAATTCTATCACCGGTGACACAAGGTATAGCTTTACTACTGGTGAAAGCGGCAGCTTTGAAATGATTGTACCAGCAAGCAATAAAGCGAGATACAACCTCATTGCACACGATGGCAAGTATAATGAGTGGCGCAAGTGGAGCAATGGTGTCACCGAGCCTTTCCGTACTGAGCCTGGGGAAGAGTTGACTGGTGTGGAGCTTTGGCTTACCGAACCGGGGATGGTTCGCGGTTCAGTGGTGAATAAGTCGGGTGAGCCAATAATAGGGCGAAAGGTTCGTGCACATGCATTCGATAAACTCGGCAACCGCTACTACGACCCAACGACTGAAACAGACACAGATGGCAATTTCGAACTTAAGTTTATTCGTCCAGGCAAACATTACATCCAGGCATATCCTTTCTGGCTTACTGCAGAGCAGGCGCCTGAGGGAGCGAGTCAAGTGATAGAGGTAAAGGCTGGAGAGATTGTCGAAAATATTGAGTTGGTTGGTGAGCAGGTTAACAATTGATCTGCATAGAAGAAATTTAAAATATAAAAATCAAAAGGAAATTATCAGGACAGACACACAGGTCTGCCCCCTACAGTATCGACGATATTTATGTATCGATAAATCGGCAAGGAAAACAAAAGAAACTTCACGTGGGCAACGACAATGCCCCCGTCGCAAGCAATGGGGCTGAGCGGGACTTTTTTAGATTAACTCTGTCAGCCGGTCTGGCTGACATTTAGTTTTATGTTTATCGGACCTGCTGGGCGATACCTTGCAGTTTTTTTTATTTTTCACATCTGAAAATTTGGTTCTGCGGTATTTGTTTCTTATACTCTGTTTAAGTATTTATACATGGCAGCATCCTGTTTTGGGGTAATGTAAAAATTCAAAGGTTTATCGCCCTATATAATAAATAGCAGCCAAACGTTTTTTTTGAAGCTACACCAATTTAGGGCCGATTCTTTTAGAGGGTTGAAAATGAGAAGAGTCATATTAGTAACAAACCTGTTGATTATGGCAATATTGGCTTCCGGTTGTGCTACGATTGTAACCGGCAAGTACCAAAATGTCAGCGTTACATCAGATCCACCTGGCGCAAAGGTTACAGCAAACAATGGAATGTCCATCATTACACCTGGCAGCTTTAAATTAGTGAGAAACCAGAACTACACGCTTGAAGCCAAGTATCCAGGCGCAGAGGCGAAACAGAAAGAGCTTAAGCACAAAGTGCAAGGCTGGTTTTGGGGCAACATCCTAATGATTAGCGGCACAGGCTGCGCTGTAGACCTTACTTCAGGCAGCGCTTACAAATTGATTCCCGGCAAAGTGCATTTTGATTTTACAAGCACCAGCATAGTAGCAGTAGACCATAAACGCTCATATCCGGAAACGCAACCCAATGTAACCGACCAGATTTACCTGGCCATGATGAACCCTCTGTAAAAGGCATGACAAAAGAAGAATTGCAGGCAAGTCCTGGCCCCTATGACCAAGCTGTTGACGAGCGGGAATACGATAAATTTAATTACAATAATCGCAAGCCTAAAGTTTACTATTTCAAAAGCTCAGCATTAGAAAAAGCGTAATAGCACAGATTTCGGTGCGGTGCTTTTAAGAAGAAAAGGTTAATTTTCCCTCTTGGCACAACGTTGAAGGAGGCATTATAATACTTCAAAGTGAATGCAAATCTGAATATGCCTTTTTTTGAAAGAAAGAGAAATTAAATGGACAAAAGATTTTTGTATGGAGCAATTGACACAACAAAGCTCAATGCCCTTGCCATAGGAACGAATAAAAATAAAATTAATGATTTTATTTCGGGCAAGGCAGATAAGACAATAAAACACTTCACAGTGTTTATCGAATCCGGAAAGAACTATACTGCAAAATTGAACATCAGTGATTTTTCCCCTGACGTTGCCAAACTGGAAGAAGTAAACTCCAAAATGCGGAAGCTATGGGAATTAATTTATTTCTTCGAATCAGACTTATTCGAATCAAACACAGAGATTTTCATATTCGAATAATTTATAGTCAGCAGGATATGACTGTTCAATATCAGCCAGAGCCGCTCTTATCTAATGAGCCTGTTTAGCTCGTAGAATCGATGCTCTCGGCTTGATGGTACAAAACCAACCGCTGATTTTGCTGCCTTTACTTAGTCAAAAAAAACCTTGAGCTGCGAACTTACAGGTACTAAAATCGTATATAAATTCGTTCTAAACGTTTTTTATCAGTACTAAATCATTGGTTTTGGGTGTCGATTATTAACTTGTATTAGTAATTGGGAGGTCAAAAATGCGGCTGGCTAATTTAAAAAAGAGCAAAAATTCATTACATTGTTTTGTAATTTCAGCTTTTTTGATACTTATGTTAGTTTTTCCGCTGGAGGTTTTGGCACAGGACAGCAACAGCATTAATGTATTGCGCCAGATGGGTAAGGCCTTTGCGAAAATTGCAGAACAGGCATCGCCTGCGGTAGTTGGTATAAAGGCAGAAAAAGCCGTTGAGCAGGATTATTCAACACAGAACGATTTGCCATTCGGGTTTCCCCAGGACCCATTTGGAGATGATTTTTTCGATCATTTTTTTCATCGCCGCTCACCAAATCAGCACTCACCTCAAGCCAAACATCGCGAGGAAGCTCAAGGCTCCGGTTTTATTATCTCGCCAGAGGGCTATATTCTTACAAACAATCATCTTGTCGGAGGGGCTGAAAAAGTCTGGGTCAGGCTGAGAGAAAATGAGGCAGAAATTGAAGCTAAGATTATCGGTACGGACCCTGAATCGGACGTTGCTGTTATCAAAATAGAGGAGAAGAATTTGCCTACAGTCCAATTGGCTGACTCTGATACACTTGAGGTCGGCGAATGGGTTATTGCCATTGGTAATCCGTTCGGTCTCAGTCATACGGTTACAGCAGGGATTGTGAGCGCCAAAGGCCGAAGCAATGTCGGATTAACGGCCTATGAAGACTTTATCCAAACCGATGCCGCTATAAATCCAGGCAATTCGGGCGGACCTCTGCTCAACCTTGATGGAAAAGTAGTGGGAATTAACGCAGCAATAATCAGTCGCAGCGGAGGCAATATGGGTATCGGTTTGGCTATTCCTATCAATATGGCTAAAGCCGTTTATGAGCAGCTTGTCAACAGCGGGACCGTTGTTCGAGGTTTTCTCGGGGTTATGCCGCAGGATTTGACTTCGGAATTGGCAACGTCGCTGGGATTAAAGGACACCAAAGGCGTTATTCTGCCGGAAGTCACTGAGGGTTCTGCGGCCGACAAAGCCGGGCTAAAAAAGGGTGATATAGTTGTTGAGTTTAAAGGCCAGCCGGTAGAATCGGCAGACAGCTTCCGTAAACAGGTCGCGATGTTAAAGCCGGGCAGCAAGGTAGAAATAGTCGTCCTGCGGGAAGGTAATCGCAAGAAATTTACGGCTGAGCTTGCCGAACGACCGAAACAAGGCCAAAACGCCGCAGGGGAGCGAGAGCCAGATATGCTGGAGCAGTTAGGCTTTGCCGTAGAGAACCTCAGCAGCGAATTAGCCGGACGGCTGGGCTATGAAGGCATGGCTGGCGTTGTTGTCACGAGGATTGATCCCGATTCGCAAGCTGCACAGAAAGGAATCACAACCGGAACATTGATTGAAGAAGTCAACCAAAAACAAATCAAGAATACAGACGATTTTAACAGAGAAATTGGAAAGGCAGGCAATGAAGGAAACATCCTGCTGTTAGTCAGGCAGGGTCGATACAAACAATATGTTCCGTTGAAGCTTCAAAAGAAATAAAGTAGTAAAAAGTGGAATATTACAGGCAGCATCTACGAGACTGAAGTTATAGTATTTCAAGACCAACAGCTGTAATATCGTCAACTTCCGATGGATTTACTTTTTTACTTTGAGCGAGCGAAGTGAATTTCTGCATCATCTCAGCGACGGGCAGATTTTTGATTTCGCAAAATTCTTCAGTAAAATTAAAGCCCCGCGTATCATCAAAATGCCCTATTAAGGATTCTACGCCGTCGGAATACAGCAGAATCTTATCACCCCGTTGAAGCTTTATAGTCTTTTGGGAGTATTCGGCCTGACTGAAAATTCCGAGCAGCGAGCCTTGTATTTCCAATTGCTGCGGCTTGTCCTGACCCCTGATGAGAATCGGATACGGATGGCCTGCGCGGGCATAGGTAAGCTGTAAAGTCTTTATGTTAAGAAGACAATAACAGCAGGTCGCAAATTGATAACCGGAGAGCTTCTGTCCTGCTATCCGCACATTCAGGTTTCTCATAACCTCTTCCGGTGAGAATATCCTGTAGTTATTCCCGACAGTTTCTCGCATAACGAGTGCCTGTTTTAAAAAGATTGTCAGAAGCGCCGCTGGAATACCGTGCCCAACTACATCGGCGACGTAAAACCCGATGTGCTGCTCATCGATTCGGACGACATCATAAATATCACCCGAAACCCATTCGGCCGGCAGAAAAATCGTTGCCCAGCGAGCGGCATCGCAATTCGGCATTTGTGTCGGCAGGAAATCCTGCTGAACCAGACCTGCCAGACGAAGCTGCTCGGCCAGATTGTCAACGAGCGCTCCTGTCATAATAAGCTGCTCGGAAAGTTTGTCTTTGTAAGTTAGTCGTACCTGCTTTGTAGGCTCAGGAGGTTTCAGTGCTATACGTGCACTTTTTTTACGATATGCAAGGTTTACGTTTATTCTAAGGCCCAAGTCATCTATGGAAGTTGACTCCATTGTGCCGGCCATAGAGAAACTGTTCTTTGCCGGTGCTAAAGAAAAACTTTTTACAGGCGATTCGAAGCCGTTGCTGAGCAGAATAACTCCGATATTTCCCATCTCAAGCGATTCAATTATTTGAGCCAATTTCTGCTGCTGCAATACATCGAGGTCTTTTGCATTGATAATGACGGTTCCAATCAGGTTGAGTCTATCACGCACCTGTGAGAATCTGTCGACCGGCAATATTGAGTAAGAAAGCTCCCTCTGTTTCAGGAGTTGCTTTACTTCAGGCGGCATCTCCTCCTCATTTGTCAGATATAGAACGTCTGTGAAACTCTTTGGCAGTTCAACAGCGGTTATGACTTCTGTTTTCAGCATTTTATTCGTCCCTATTAGTTGACTTATAGGACTTCGAGCCTTTTGGTAAAATTGGCATAGATATTTTCGGCTTGTCAGGGGTGGGACTTTGTATTTTTTTGCTTTTTTCAGCGTTTCTAAAGAAATAGTGACATCCAAACTTTGATTCGATGAAAATAAAGGATTTACTCGAAGCAGGTTTGAGTATTATTTGACTTAAAGGTCTTATCCTGCGAAGATTGCTGAGCCGATGCGGAGGATAGTAGCACCCTCCTCGATTGCGATTTCGTAGTCCGAGCTCATGCCCATGCTTAGTTCGGTAAACTGGGGGCCGACTATTTTTTCGCCGCGCATTTCAACGAAAAGCTCTTTCGCACGAATGAAACAATCTCGAATGACATCTTTATTATGTGTCAGCGGAGCCATCGTCATTAAGCCTGCCAAAGTCAAATTCGGCAAAGTCTCTATCTGTTCGGCCAGATGTATTGCTGCCCCTACCGGAACGCCGTACTTTTGCGGTTCGTTGGAGGTGTTGACCTGCATTAGTATTTTAGGGCATATGTTCAGCCTTGCTGCTGAGGCATTTATCTCTTCGGCCAGCCGAAGGGTGTCGACCGAATGTATCAAAGAAACTGTGGGAAGAACCTGTCGAACCTTGTTGCGCTGCAAATGGCCTATCATGTGCCAGCTGACTTTGAGGCCTTGAGCTGAGCCGGACTGCTCTTTATCCAAAAATTCGTCAATTTGAGCTGAAACCTTCTTTAGCTGCTGAACACGGTTTTCGCCGAGCTCTGTAAAACCTAAGCGGATAATTTCCTTTATGCCTTCGAGGGTAGCGGATTTAGTTACGACAACAAGCTTAACTTCACCAGGGTCCCTGCCCAGGCGTGCACAAATTGAGTTGACGGCCTCTTTTATATGTTCTGTTCTTTCAGAAATTTTTTTCATAAAAAACAGCTAAGAATCTGGAATTTAGAAATTCAACTCAGCCCACAAAAACATATTAAAAATATCGACTTGCGGCTGTCTTTGCCAGTATAAAAAGGATTAAGGCAAAAAATTTAACGGATTTTTTAATTTGCGGGGAAGATACTCATTGACGACAAAATCCAGTCCGTGTTTGGCAAATGCCTGCTGTTCAACACGAACACCCATCTGGAGCATCTGATTAATCGCTTTCTGCCAGGGTTTGTAATGCTTTACGAAGGGGTCATTTCGAAGAGCATCCTTAGCTCTTTTTATGTCAACCTCCTTGAGCGGATGCGTAGGCAGCTTATAGGTTATTATATCCTCCGGTGTCACACCGAGAAAGCTGACTGAAGGAACACAGAAAAACTCGTTGAGATGTGCCGCATTGCCTGAACCGACCTTCAGGGTTCTGTATATGTTGAAATAACCGTAAGGATCGCCGTCAACAAAGGCGTAAACAGGTATCTTCAGTCTATCGGTCAATCTTCTTATGAATCTGCGGCAGGCCCGCGTTGGAACGCCTCCCATGCTGACAAGAATGCAGTTTTGCTTTTTCCAGTAATCGTATTTGACTAATCTTTGAAACATGCCTGCTGTTTCTATCGCCAGGACGAATTTTGCCTGGCTTTCAAACTGCAGGTCTTCAACGGCTGTGGGGATGGAATAGGCGCCGGAGCCGAATTTTGTACAATCGATTTTGAGTTTTTTGCCTTCTGCATCGGCGTCGATAACGATTAATCTGCCTGCTATGTCACCACCCTTCTCTTCAGGTGTAAAACGTAGCTGTTCACGATTTACGCTGAACATTGCTTCGACATCATCCATTATGGTATCCGACTCAGGCTGCTCTGAGAAAGCGGCCTTACCCCAGTTTTTGGAGATATAATAAGCCTCTCGCTTTGTGGCCATGTCGTTCGTATCGATAAGCTCCTTTGCAAGGGACATCATCTTGAGTGTTTGAGCGAAAGTCTTTACTGTGCTTACGGTTAGCGTCCGGTGTTTTTTTCTGCCGAGCATTTCGAAATAGCCGGTTTTGGGCTGGTATTTGACATTGCCGAGCGAACGGACAGGGGTAATCATCGAGGGACTTTTGCTCTGTAATATCTTTGTGTGTATGTCGTTAGCGGTTTCGGCTATTCTTTTTGTCATGGGTGCGGCTTTTAGTGTTGACATCAAAATGCTCCAAAAAAACGGCAACTTTTCAGGTTAAGCAACATAGTTTAACCCAAAAAACGTTAAAATTCAAGCCATTTCGTGATATGATTTTTGCAAAAAAGTGCAGAAAAGTTGCAAAAAAAAACAAAAAGAGGCGATTTTTCGCTTGCATTTTTCCATGATGGACGGTATATTGTGAGCAATGGGGTACGTATAATTCGGCGGGTTGAATTCCCCTGAAGTTTTTATTTTTTGTTTGACAAGCTGTATTTGACACATTAAGCTTCCGTCGTTTTTGTTTTTTTGGAAGAAGGAAATTATGCTGCCGTAGGCGGCTTACAGACCTCGGCGAGGCAGCGTGGAGAGCCGGTTTCCCCCCCAGCCGGAGCCACCACCTCGCCTTTTTTATGCGCATAAATAGCGACGTCCCCCCGGCCGGCAGGCCAATGCCCCATAAAAAGCGTACAGACAAACGGTTAATCAGAACTTAATAGCCAGCCTTGAATAATCTTCAGGATTGCATACATAAACTCTGTGCAAAAAGTCAGGAATTCGATATTATAGAGCCAGTCAGTCAAAGAGACCTTATATCTTATTGGGAATGAGGCTCAGTCACGAAGTATCAGAATAGCCGAGCTAAGTATAAACGGGAAAGCCCTTTGGAAATAAAGAATAATAAAACTGAGTCGTTTGTAATTGGCTGCATTTTAGGGGCAGTGCCGGCACTGTTTTGTTTTGTGACAGCCTGGTTTGTAAGTGCCGCATTACTGGATGAAAGGGTCGTACCTATCGTCGCTTTGTCCGGGCTGGGAGCAGGAATAATCATCGACATCGCTTTTCTTAAACAGTGGGTCAAGAAAGCATATCAATTAAACAGCAAAATACTTGCGGCAATCTATATCTTTTACTCAATAGGCGTCCTTGGGTTTTGTATGGGGTTGCCGATATTGAACTTCGGTGTGGGGATAATTGCCGGCATTTATACTGCACGAAAGATGCACCATATAAACATTGACGAGAAAGAATATGGTCGAAATATCAAAAAGACAGCTTTATTTTCAGCGGTAGTCATGATGTTGATGTGCTGTTTGACCGGAGCATGGGCACTTGTTGGCAGCATGATTGGGTCCCGTTTTGAAAGTCCGGTTCTGTCATTTACATTTACCGTTCCGATACTGGTAGGAATAGTACTCACTGGCGGACTGGTTCTGAGTTTATTGCAATATTGGCTGACTGTTATGGCTGCAAAGATTACAACTAAAGCTTGGTATAGAATTTAAGAAAAACCGGATATAGCCAAAGGATTATAAGAGAATGAGAAGAAAAAAGAATCTCAACAAGAGACGAAGGTTTGTTCTGATTCTAAGCTTTTGCTTTGCAGTCATCGTTCAGGTCGCCGGCAAGTACAAATTGACAGGGAACAAGACTTAAGGTCAAGACTATGTATAGCGCCTACGGCAGCGGCAGCGATAAATGAGCATCTCAAAGGGAAATAGGGCATTTAATCCGAAGCAGTTTCAGTAACCTTGGCAATTAAGATATCAGATATATCCTTTTGTACATCTTTTCTTCGTTGATTATTTTCATCACGCGGCATAGGTAATCTGATCCCGGCTGAACCGGCAAGTAAAAATTCATTATCTTTGGTCAATAGTAATTCTACAACTGCAATTGGGTTTTGAGTGCCAACCAAACAGCTCCACAACTGTTTGCCGTTCTGGTCTATTTTCCACAGACAAAGGCCTTCACTAAATTTTGACCCTGCGATTATAAAGTTATTTCTGTTGTCTGTTTCAATTTTATACATTCCAAGGCCGTTTCCTTTATAGAGAAGCAGGGGTTCCCATATTTTGTTGAGTTTGTTGTCAAGACCGACAACATACGCTTCTAAAGAAGGGAAATCTGCAGTATTATAAGATACTGCATAAGTATTATTTGCCGTAATTGCAATGGTCGGATGTCTGCCTGGAAATAAAGTTTCCGAAATAATATTGCCTATATCGTCACATTTGATAACCCAGATATTGGACGTACCTCCGCCAAATTTATTGTATTCGCCACAATTCGCTGCAAGTGTAAAACTGCCATCATCTGTTGCCACCATTGATATAGCATCTTCAGCTTTCCCTTTGTCATAGGTTTTCTGCCATAATATATTGCCATCAGAATCAATTTTCATTATCCACGCATCAGGATTATTATCGCCTGTTTTCTGGCCAGATATAAGATACCCATTTTTTGTCCTGATAATATTTCTCAAAGTACGATTTTTTATATCCAGTTTTTTTACAGAAGTAATATTTCCATTTTGATCAAAACGTATCAACCATGTTTCTTCCCGCCAAGGCCCTGTTTTTGGCGTACTTCCCTGTGCAACAACCATTAATTCGTTTTTGGGGCATACAAAAAGACTGTTCCATAAAATTTTATTATTTTCGTTAGTATCTGGCATAACAACCGGGTTGCTCCAGATACGATTGCCTTGTAAATCAAGTTTCCAAATCCAAAGTCTGCTATCATAGGAATTCTCTGCATTGCGAAAACTGGACAGCCCGACCACATAGTATCCAGTAGAATCAATATTGATTAATTTTGGTTCTCTATCTGCCCAGATATCTTCACTGTAAAGCTTTATCCATTGAGTTTTTGGAGTCAATTGCGAAATAGAGGTTGGATTTTCGCTGTAAGCGGTTCCTGATAAAATTAGAACGACACAGAAAAAAAGATGGGTTTGCCTGATTCGCATATTCGTATTTCCTTTGAAGAAATTGCCGGAGATTCTGACTTTTTCCACATAAACAACCATTATATGATTCTTATTTGACAAGTCAAGACTTGCGTTCATCAAACTGGGGTACGTTCTGAATAATCCTTCCATTTGCAATATTTTGCTCTTAATTATTATTATATTTCTCTATGATAAACGAGCAAGGTACGAAGAGGAAATTATATCGCATGACAATTCTTACACGGACTATCTGCAAAAAGTGAAGTACCGGTTTGTGCCGGGGGTATATTAACTTAAAGTCTATTGGCCGCGGATTTGGACAATTACCTTTCTGGTGCGCGGGCCATCAAATTCGCAGAAGAAAATTCCCTGCCAGGTGCCGAGGCTCAGCGACTTGTCCTTTATCAGGATTTGTCTGCTGCAGCCGATTAACGAACTTTTGCAATGGGCATCCGAATTGCCTTCGGAGTGTCTGTAGCCGCTTCTGTGCTGCGGCACAAGCTCGGCAAGAGTAAGCAGGATATCGTGGACTACATCAGGGTCGGCATTTTCGTTGATAGTAATGGCAGCGGTTGTGTGCGGGCAGTAAACTATCGCGTCGCCGGTGGTAATGCCCGATTCGCTAACGGCTGAGCAGACCCGGCTGGTAATATCAATCATCTGGTTACGATTTTTGCTGTTTACGATAAATTCCGTCTCGATGATTTTCATCGGTGTATCCCTTACATCTGCTCGACGACTTCGATACCCAGAAGCTCTTTCAGGCCGTGTTTGATGGTCCCTGCTGTTAAATCGCAGAGCAGTAATCTCGTAGGTCTTTTGTCGGCTTCGGCTGCCAGGACGGGGCAATTCGTATAAAAGACACTGAACTTTTGAGCCAGCTCATACAGATAGGCGGTCAAATAATTCGGCCTGTAATCAGCGGCAGCGGATTCTATGACTTCGCTGTAACGGATGAGGTGTTTTGCAAGGTCCATCTCGGCTGGTTCGTTCAAGTTTAATTTTTTCAGGCCGGCCAGCTCGGTCTCAATATCCACGCCTTTGGGCTGAGCCTTTCGTTCGATGGATTTTATGCGTGCGTAGGCGTACTGCATGTATGGGGCGGTATTGCCTTCCATTGCCAGCATCTTATCGAAGCTGAAGATATAATCGCTGGTCCGATTGTTGGAATAATCGGCGTACTTGACAGCGCCGATGCCAACCGCCTTTGCAATATCATCCTTTTTCGCCGCAGATAAATCAGGGTTCTTATCTTCGACTATTGCTTTTGCGCGTTCGACGGCTTCATCGAGGAGCTCTTTTAGTTTTACGTTTTCGCCCGAACGGGTTTTTAGAGGTTTGCCGTCTTCGCCCAAGACGCTGCCAAACATCACGTGGATCAATTCCGTTTCCGGCCCGGCCCAGCCAGCCATTTTGGCTACGGCAAAGAGCATCTCAAAGTGCAGTTTCTGCCGGGCATCGGTTACATAAATAATTTTGTCGGCCTTCAATTCATTTATTCGATAACGCAATGCAGCCAAATCTGTCGTTGCGTATAGATATGCACCATCAGACTTTTGAATAATAAATGGCATCGGCTGGCCTTCTTTGGTCTTAAAACCATCCGGAAAGACACAAACCGCACCGTCAGATTCAACGGCCCAATTCTTTTTCTTCAACTCCGAAACAACACCCGGCAACATATCTTTATAAAAACTCTCACCACAGATATCTTTCTCTGACAGTATTACTCCCAATCGCATATATATCTCATTTGCCTCAACCAAAGAATATCGCACTATATCTTTCCGAAAGGCGATCATATCGACAGCGCCTTTTTGCAGTCTCACCACACAATCTCTCGCGTTTCGTGCAAATTCGGGGTCTGAATCATAGAGTTGCTTAGCTTGTCTGTAAAACTGTTCCATATTAGCGAGTTTGAGATGATTTACTCCCATAGCAGCACCAATACGTCGATGAATTAGAAAATATATCAGCATACCGAATTGCGTTCCCCAGTCGCCGATATGGTTTTGTGGGATGACGTTGTGGCCCTCGAATTCGAGCGTTCGGCAGATACAGTCGCCGATGATGGTGCTCCGCAGGTGGCCGACGTGCATTTGCTTTGCGATATTGGGGCCTGAAAAATCGACAACGATGGTTTGCGGCAGAATAGTTTTGTCTATGCCGAGCCGATTCGCTGGGTCGTTATTTATTTCAAGCAGTGCGTCGGCTACAAAAGCGTGCTTAAGCCGCAAATTAATAAAACCAGGCCCGGCAATTTCCGGTTTCTCGCAGAATTCGTCAACATCCAGGATTTTGACTACCTCTTCTGCAAGTTTGCGTGGATTTGTTTTTATGCTTTTGGCCAGGGCCATTATGCCGTTGACCTGGTAATCACCGAACCTGGGGTCTGTGGCAGGCGTTACCATGGCGGCACAGCTCTTTGCGCCGCTGACGGCTGTCATCGCCGCCGATATCTGTTGTTCGAGTATTGAAATTGCGGGCTTCACTTTTTAGAGGTCTTCTCCCATTTGAGCTTTTTGGCATCGCCCCAGAGCAGCTCCAAATCGTAGTAGTCCCTGTATTCGCTGTCAAAGATATGAATTACGACGTCTATATAGTCGAGCAGAATCCAGCGACCTTGGTCATAGCCAGCTCGGCCGTACCGCTGCATGGACATTTTTAGTGCCTCGGCGTTGATTTCATCGGAAATGGTACGCATCTGCCTGTCGCTCGTTCCGGTAACGATTACAAAATAATCGGTGGCGGGAGATTTGCCTTTCAAATCCAGCACTACAATATCGGTACAATGCCGTTCGTCTGCCAATCTTGCCGCGGCCAAGGCAAGTTTTTTAGCCTGAGTTTTTCGCTTCTTTGCCAAATTATATCCTCATATTCAATAAAAAAACGGGGTGACCCAAACAGGCCACCCCGATAGATTACACGACAGCCGAACATAAGTCAACCAGTGACGACTAATGCAGATGCAGCCATTGCTCGACAACCGGTGCGAACTTGAGTATTACGCCTGTGAAGACAACGCTGAGCATGCTCATCAGTTTGATAAGGATGTTCAGGCTGGGCCCGGAAGTATCCTTGAATGGGTCTCCGACGGTATCACCAACAACAGCGGCCTTATGTGCTTGTGAGCCTTTGCCGCCGAGGTTTCCCTTCTCGATGAACTTTTTGGCATTGTCCCATGCGCCGCCTGCGTTATTCATTGTGACGGTCAGGACAAAGGCGCAATGTCTCGCTTCTTTCACCCATTATATGGGAAATCCGGGACTATACTTAATGCTCTGCCTTGCACACAACAAAAAAGGGGATTTGCTTTTCTACAAATCCCCTTGAAAACATTCAATCAAAAAACCTTACTCGTCTTCCGTGATCCTCATATCATAGAATGAACGAAGTACGAAGACTACACTGACGGCAAAGAAAATAACCGCCAATACTATATCAAGCTTTCTGTTGAGTACCAGTGCCATCTCGATTGCCAACAGTCCGAACAGCGTGCTGAACTTGATGATAGGGTTCATCGCCACGGATGAGGTATCTTTGAACGGGTCGCCGA
>Ga0209777_10004599_pt1 | contig 16221 bp, 15 predicted proteins | sample FrelakmetHBP12HB_FD_187147 | JGI IMG/M metagenome (GOLD analysis project Ga0209777, IMG submission 187147) | Freshwater lake sediment microbial communities from the University of Notre Dame, USA, for methane emissions studies -HBP12 HB (SPAdes)... | ecosystem: Environmental > Aquatic >...
CCCACCACTCCTTTGCCAACATATGGCTTAGCCAATTCATCAATTAAAAATTTAAAAACATCCTTATTCTCAAGCAAAGTTGTCATGTCATAAAAATTTATGCCTGGCTTTGGAAAATCTGGCACAATGCGGATCAAATTGTATAGATCTTGAATTTGCATAGAACTAAAAAAGTTTTTGTGTTATTTCGCCTGCCTGCCGGCAGGCAGGCGATAAAATTTAGTGTTTTAAATCACAATATTAACTATTTTATTTTTGATGTAAATAAATTTTTTAATTTCAGAATCAGCCAGCCATTTTTTGACATTCTTATCGGCTAAAGCTGACTTTTTAACCTCTGCCTCTTCCATGTCATCAGTCACGAAAATTTTAGCCCTCACCTTGCCATTAATCTGCACCGCAATTTCAACCGTAGCCATTTTAACTAACTGCGGATCATATTCTGGCCATTTTTCCAAAAAGATTGATTTTTTATGGCCAAGTTCTTGCCATAATTCCTCGCAAATATGCGGCGCAAAAGGCGAAAAGACCAGCAAAAATTTTTCAAAAATTTCCTGATTGCAGCCTTCCTCCTGAAATTTATTAATTAGAATCATAAACGCAGAAACACAAGTATTCAAATCCAGTGTCTCAATTTGGTTTGTAACTTGTTTTATGGTTTTATGCAAAAGACGAACCAAATCATCATCATTGGTTCTTTTTTTCTTGTCTAAATTCTGCCCGACCTGCCAAACTTTCTCCATGAACCTTTTAATGCCGACCACGCCTTGAGTACTCCACAGAGTCGTCTGATCAAAAGGCCCCATGAACATTTCATAAATACGAAAAGTATCAGCCCCAAATTGTTTCACTACCTCATCAGGATTAACTACGTTGCCGCGCGATTTAGACATTTTTTCTCCATCCTCGCCCAAAATCATACCATGCGAAGTGCGTTTGGCATAAGGCTCTGAAGTCGGCACCACGCCAATATCAAATAAAAACTTGTGCCAAAAACGCGAATACAAAAGGTGTAAGGTCGTATGCTCCATACCACCGTTGTACCAATCAACAGGCGTCCAATATTTTAATTTTTTAGGATCAGCCAAGACCTTATCATTATGTGGATCAACATAGCGCAAAAAATACCAGGATGAACCTGCCCATTGCGGCATAGTATCTGTTTCGCGCTTGGCATCATTGCCGCAAATCGGACAAGGAACATTAACCCAGTCTTCAATTAAGGCTAAAGGCGAATCTCCAGTTTCTGTCGTCCGGAAATTTTCAATTTCTGGCAAAATAACTGGTAAATCTTTTTCCGGCACTGGCACATAACCATGTTCAGGACAAATAATTATCGGAATCGGCTCGCCCCAATATCTTTGCCTGGAAAAAACCCAATCCCTTAATTGGTAATTTGTTTTTTGAAAACCCAGCTCTTTTTCTTCCAGCCAATCAATAATTTTAAGAGTTGCTTCTTCAACATTAAGGCCGTTTAAAAAATCGGAATTCACCAAGGTGCCTTCGCCAGTCCAAGCCTCTTTTTTAATATTGCCGCCGGAAATAACTTCAACCACCGGCAAATCAAACTTTTTAGCAAATTCATAATCGCGCTCATCATGGGCTGGCACAGCCATAATTGCTCCCGTGCCATAAGTTGCCAAAACATAATCAGAAATAAAAATTGGGATTTCCTTTTTATTGACAGAATTAATGGCTTTCAAGCCATGCAATTCCATGCCAGTTTTAACTTTTTCCATATTTGTCCTTTCTAATTCTGATTTACGCTTGGTTTGTTCGCGATAATCAATCACATCATTATAGTTATCAATTTGGTCGGCAAATTTATCAATCAATTCATGCTCTGGCGCCACCACCACATAAGTACAGCCGAAAAGAGTATCTGGTCTGGTAGTATAAACTGGTAAATCGTACATATGCTCGCCCTTAAGCATGGTCTTGCTTTTGACTTTAAAAACAACTTGAGCGCCATTGCTTTTGCCAATCCAGTCGCTTTGCTGTTTTTTAATTTTTTCCAAATAGTCAACATTATCCAAATCAGCCAGCAAGCGGTCAGCATATTCAGTAATTTTCAGCATCCACTGTTCGCGTTCTTTGCGAATCACTTCGCCGCCGCAACGCTCGCACACGCCATTAACAACTTCTTCGTTAGCCAAACCAACATTGCATTTGGTGCACCAGTTAATATCTATCTTTGCTTTATAGGCTAAATTCTTTTTAAATAATTGCAGAAAAATCCACTGGGTCCATTTGTAATATTTGGGGTCAGTGGTATTAATTTCCCGCGACCAATCAAAAGACAAGCCCAAAGACTTTAATTGTCTGGTGAAATTGGCAATATTTTTTTGAGTAATTATTTTAGGATGAGTATTAGTTTTAATGGCGTAATTTTCCGAGGGCAAGCCAAAAGCATCCCAGCCAATGGGGTACAAAACATTATAGCCTTGCATTCTTCTTTTACGCGCCAAAATATCCAGCGCCGTAAATGAGCGCGGATGCCCAGTGTGCAAACCTTCGGCTGAAGGATAAGGAAATTCAATCAAGCAATAATACTTAGGCTTTTTGGAAAAGTCCTCAGCCTGATTTAATTTTTTAGCCTCCCAATATTTTTGCCACTTAGGCTCGATTTCTGCCGGATTATATTGGTTCATAATTTTATGGCCATTACGGGTAACTCCGAATTCATTCGGCGTTTTATCCCGCCCCGAATAAATTCAGGGCTACCCATTTTATAAAATTAATAATTATATCCCAATTTTACGCTAATTTTAAAAATTTTTCAACTTAAAAAATCTGTTTGCACAAGGAGTTATCCATATAGGGATTAATTTAAAAGACTAAAGTCTTAACTCCATTCCAAAACCGATTTTTTATACAAAAAAGAAAACCCGTTCCGACGTACGTCGGAACGGGTTGAGGGTACAAGAGTACCAGATTCAAGTGGAAACTGCGGCGCGGGCGCGGAGGTCTTCACTGTCGTGGCCTGGATTGCAGCTGCCGACATCCAGCTTGCCAACGGCCCAGCTGACGTCCGGCACACCGCCATGAGGATTGCGCGACCCCGAACAAAGCGTGACATTCTGAATGTCCAGGTGCTTTCCGGTACGCCAGTGATAGAAGAGTTCCAGAAGCAGACGCTCCTCCAGGGTGATGCCGTTAATTCCTTCTGCCTTGCAGACATTTGCCGACTTTTTCTTGTTTTCTTCGTCAGCTTCAATGCGATCACGCACCCAGATGGCGGTCGCCTTTTCGGCAGTACGCACTGACTTGGTTGTGTCCAAGTCCTCGGTGTAGCGCCAAGCCGCGAAACGCTCTTTGCACTTGTCAAAGAGGCGGTTTGCGGTCATGCCTTGGGGCATGACAATCAGCCAGTTGAAGCCATCGCGTTTCTCGGGGAGAACGAGGCTTGAGAAGTCAACGCTGATGCCAAAAACTTCTTGGCAAAAACGCTCCCATTCTCTGCGCGGATCCGGAATACCGAGCGCTTTGGCCAACGCTTCTTGCAGATCGCCCTGGTTTTTGATCCAGTACTGCATTTCCTCCGAAGCCAGATGCGGCGCCTGCTTGAGCAAAGCCGCGCCAAACTCCATTGCCTGTCTTGTCGTATCCTGTTTTCGCGGGACGGTACCATGCTTTTTCATGGACGGTTCCCTCTCTTTCTGCGTATTAGCTCGCCAGCTTTTTTGACTGACCAAAGGTCAGTTTTTCAAATGTTAAATACTGCTTTAATAGTAGCACATTTGCAACGATTTGTCAAGGCTTTTATCCCGCTAGAGACCTCGCAGCTTACAAAATAGCCTTTTTTTATGAATTTGTCAGGTCCTTTAGGCGAAAACGGCTGTTCTTGTGTCATGGTGAGCCTAGTCGAACCATACGCCATCGGCGTCACCCGTTCGACTATGCTCAGGGTGACAAGAGCAGCCGTTTTCGCCACCCTTTTCTCCCCTTTCTCCCAGCTCACCCTTCTTCCCCCTTTTTACGCTGCTTTTTTTACTGCTTCACTTACAGCCTTAACCACTCTTTTATCAAAAGGTTGCGGAATTATATAGTCAATTTTTAATTCTTTGCCACTAACTAAACCCGCTAAAGCTTGCGCTGCGGCAATTTTCATTTTTTCTGTGATTTCTCTGGCCCTGATATCTAGAACACCACGAAAAAGTCCAGGAAAAACCAAGACATTATTAATCTGGTTGGGAAAATCACTGCGGCCGGTAGCCACGACTTTGGCGCCGGCTGCCAAAGCTGCAATCGGATCAATTTCCGGCACTGGATTAGCCATGGCAAAAATAATTGGGTCTGGATTCATTAATTTTACCCTTTCAGGCTGTAAAATATTAGGGGCAGAGACGCCAATGAAAACATCAGCCTTGGACAAAGCATCTTCTAAGCGCCCTTTTATTTTCATAATATTAGTTTTTTGCGCGATCGCTGCCTTGGCCCAGTTTAAATCTTCACGGCCAGCATAAAGCGCTCCCTTAGAGTCAATAATTATCAAATCTCTCACGCGCTGGCTTAAAAGCAATTTACTAATTGCTAGCCCAGCCGCACCAGCGCCATTAATAATTACTTTAATTTGGCTAAAATCTTTTTTTACGATCTTTAAAGCATTAATCAAACCCGCCAAAACGACGATAGCTGTGCCATGCTGGTCATCATGAAAAACCGGAATCTGCATTTCTTTTTTTAAGCGCTCCTCAATTTCAAAGCAGCGCGGAGCTGAAATATCTTCCAAATTTATGCCCCCAAAAGTCGGCTCTAAATTTTTGACAATATTGATAATCTCTTCAACATTTTGAGTCTTTAAGCAGATTGGGATTGCATCAACATTGGCAAATTTTTTGAATAAAGCTGCCTTACCCTCCATGACTGGGTAACCTGCCTCTGGTCCTATGTTTCCTAGCCCCAAAACCGCACTACCATCAGTTACTATAGCCACTAAATTCCCTTTATTAGTATATTCATAAACTTCTGTCACATCTTCTTTAATTTCTTTGCATGGTTCTGCTACGCCTGGTGTATAAGCTAAAGACAAGTCCCTGGCATTACGCAAAGGTACTTTTAATTTTATTTCAATCTTGCCTTTAAATTTTCTATGCAGTTTTAATGCCAACTCTTTAATATCCATAAATTTTTTTTACCATTAAACCGATAAACATCTAAACTAATTAACCTACTTTTCCGTCTCTTTCATAATGCATTTGCCAGTCATAATTTCCAAGTTTAGCTTATGCGCCAGATTAATCACTTTGTCATCCTCGGCGCCAGGCTGAAACCAAATTTTGTTTAGTTTTAATTCTTCGCAATTTTTGACGATTGCCTGGCTGACTTTGGGCGGCACGACTAAAACCACAACGTCTGGCCGATCTTCTAGGGAAATCAAATCCGGATAGCAAGTTAAACCAGCCACCTCGCCATATTTAGGATTAATAGGCACTACCTTAAACCCTTTATTTTTTAAATCAACTAAAACTTTATAGCCATATTTTTGCTTTTTAATCGTGGCACCCACAATGGCATAAATAAAGTCCTTATCTATAAATTTTTCTAGCTTATTGTCTTCCATAAAAACTAGCTAAAATCCAAAACACTAGAATCTAAAATCTAATCATATAATAGCAAATTTTTTGCAAAAGAAAAAAGGGCGAAAACGGCTGGCGTAAAACGCTGTAGGGAACGGTTTAAAACCGTTCCCTACATTATTTAAATAATAGCCGTTTTCGCCCCACTAAAATTTATTTTTTCAAATATTCTTCCAGTCCTTTTTGCAAAATCTCCATTGCCTCCTTGGTATCTTTTTCATTCAAAACATAAGCCAAGCGAATCTCGTTTTTACCTAAGCCAGGCGTGGCATAAAAGCCTGCTCCAGGCGTAACCATAACTGTCTTACCATTATAATTAAAATCATTCAGCAACCAAGCTACAAAATCTTCGCTATCAGCAATGGGCAGTTTGGCAATAATATAAAAAGCTCCTTGCGGCAAGCTACAAACAACACCTGGGATTGAATCTAATATTTTAAAAACAATATCTCTCCTTTTTTTGTATTCGTCTCTTACTGAATCAGTATATTCTTTGGGTGCGCGGAGTAGTGGAATGACTGAAAGCTGCTCCAGAGTAGGCACGGCCAAACGCGCCTGAGCAAATTTCAAAACACTGGCCATTAATTCTTGGCTGCGCGAAACCAAACAGCCAACACGGCCGCCGCAATGATTAAACCTTTTAGAAACAGAATCAATTAAAATGGACCGATCCTGAATTTCTGGGAACTCCAAAACAGAAGGATGCTCTTGATCTGTAAAAATAAATTCGCGATAAACCTCGTCAGCAATTAAAAATAAATTGTGCTTATAGGCTAAATTAACCAAAGGCTGTAATTCTTCCTTGGAGTAAACAGCTCCTGTTGGATTGTTAGGATTACAAATTAAAATCGCCTTAGTCCTGCTAGTAATTTTACTCTTAATCTCTTCAAAGCTTGGCAAACGGAAATTATTTTCCACTTTTAAAGTAATTGGCACAAGTTTGACATTCGCCATGGCCGCAAAACCGGCAAAGTTTGGGTAAAATGGCTCAAAAATAATTACTTCGTCCCCAGGATCACAAACTGCCATCAAGGCAAACATAATGGCTTCAGACCCGCCCATGGTCACCATAATATTTTCTTTTTCCAAACTTAAACCATGGCTCAAGTAATATTTTTGCCAGGCCGCAATCACTTCGGGAATTCCCTGGGAAGGAGCATACAAAACAACTTTGCCTTTAAAGTGGCCGAAAGTTTTACGGATTGGCCGCGGCGTTTCCATATCTGGCTGGCCAATGTTTAAATGATAGATAAAAATACCCCTCTGCTTGGCTGCTTCGGCTAAAGGGGTGAATTTCCTAATTGGCGACGCCGGCGTATTTTTTATTCTTTCGGATAATTCCATAATTATTAGGTAAACTTAAACACGAAAATATAATCACGAAAATCACAAAATTTCTAACATTTTCGTGATATTTTTAGTATAAAATTTTCGTGGTTCAGACTTCACTTTTTCCCCCAATCAAAGATCGGCTCTTTAAAGCCTTTTATTTTCTGAATATATTTATAAGCAGACAAAGCTGCTTTAGCGCCTTCACCTGCAGAAATAACTATCTGTTTGAATTTGTTATCAGTTACATCACCAGCAGCAAAAATACCAGTCACGCTAGTCTGGCATTCGCTGTCAATTATGATTTCATTATTTTCATTAGTTTTAATTATTTCCTTAATGGGCTGGGCATTAACTGTGTGGCCGATTTCCACAAAAACCCCATCAACTTTTAAATTTGTGATTTCATCTGTCTTAACATTCTTGAGCTCAATTTCTCTGACAAATTTATCGCCCTTGATTTGATTAACTACACAAGACAAAAGAATTTCTACATTTTTTAAAGATTTTATGCGCTCGACTAAAATTTCATCCCCGCGAAATTCCTCACGTCTGTGAATCAGATAAACTTTCTTGGCTAATGAGGCCAGATATTGCGCTGATTCCAAAGCAGCATTGCCGCCGCCAATAATCGCCACTATTTTATTTTTGAATAATGGTCCGTCGCAAGTTGCACAATAAGACACCCCCTTACCTGTAAATTCCTTTTCGCCGGGAACATTTAAATTACTAGGCGTCTTGCCAAAAGCCAAAATCAACGCAAAGGCTTCATATTGATTATTAGCAGTCGTTTTTATAATGAATTTATTTTTAGCATTTTCCACATTAGCCACTTCTTCATATTTAAAAATGCTGCCAAATTTTTCCGCCTGTTTTTGAAATTTTTGCATTAATTCAAACCCGCCAATACTTTCAAAACCAGGATAATTTTCCACATAGTTGGTAGTGCTGGCTTGACCGCCAATATCTTTAGTTAAAATTAAATTTTTCAATTGCCGGCGCGAAGCATAAAGACCAGCTGTCAAACCAGCTGGACCGCCACCTATAATAATGAGATCAAAAACTTCAGGCATAGATATTATAATAATTTTTCAATTTTTTGTTTCAGAGAATCTTTTGCTATGGCCCCAACCCATTCTTCAACCACTTGGCCATTTTTAAAAACTTTAAAAGCTGGAATAGACATAATTTCATATTTTTGGGCCAAATCATTATTTTCATCCACATTACATTTGGCAATTTTAACTTGTTTATTGGCTAAATCTTTGGCTAAATCTTCTAAAATAGGACCCATCATTTTGCAAGGACCGCACCATTCAGCCCAAAAATCAACTAAAACCAAATCTGAGCTTTTTAAAACTTCCTGCTCAAAATTGGCTAAATTAAGCGTAACTTCAGACATAAAATATATATTATAAAATTAAGGATTACTATTGACTTTCTTACTTAAATATGCTATAATTCAATAAGTGAATGAAAAGGAAAAAAGAACAATTAACCTGTTATAGAAGGAGGGAAACATGAAGGCCTTTGGAGAAAAATCGTGGTTTGAAAAATTGTGCGGAATTATTTTCCGCATCTGCTGGTGGGGTTTCGTGGCTTGGGTTGTGGTCATGATCATCTGGCTCTTCAGCCTAAATGCGCATGTCACAAAATTCATCTTCTTGCTGGCTCTCACCTTATTAGTGGCCTGGGCCATGATCTGGATCGTCTGCCAAGGGCTGAAACTGCTGATCTGGTCTACAACTGAAATCATTGTGGGCCAAGAAAAGCGCCGCATTCCAGCCTTTGAAGCTTGGCTGTCCAAAACGTATCAGCGAATCAGGGGGTGGTTTGCCAAGCCCGAACCCGAACCTGAACCCGTGCCTGAGCAGACAAACGCACCAACCCCATAATCACCGGCACAACAACCAAGGCGACCTGGCTGAATATCTCATCAAGAGTATTCGCAAAGCCAGGTCGCTTTAACTTTGTTATAATTTTTTAATGATCTTTTCTTCCTGATAAGCAAGCAGTATATCGCCAACTTTAATCTCTGACTTACCGCTAAATTTCAAACCAAACTCCTGACCAGCAGCGACTTCAGTCACATTTTCTTTGGCTGACTGCAATTCGGAAATTTCACCGCTAATAATTAATTGCTTATTTCTTAAAACATCGGCTTTGGCTCCCTTGACTACTTTGCCACTAATAACTTTACCCCCAATAATCATAAACTTATTTTCTGTTTTAAAAATGGCGACTACAGTTGCTTTACCCAATTCCTTTCTAACTAATTCGGGGGAAAGCATGGCAGAAAGCCGAGCCTTGACCTCATCAAATAAATTATAAACTATATCATAAAATTTAATTTCCACATTTTTTTCTCTGGCCAAATCTTCAGCTGAAGCCGTAGCTTTGACATGAAAACCTAAAATTAGAGCTTTACTGCTATTGGCTAAATCAACATCTGAATCATTAATATTGCCCAAGCCTTGGGAAATAATATTAGCCTTAACTTCACCTGACTCAATTTTCTCCAATGTTTCGCTAATCACTTCCAAAGAGCCCAAAACATCTGTCTTAATGATTAAATTTAATTTTTTCACCCCTTCTTCTTCATCTTCTTTTTCAGCTTTATTTACTTTAGTGATTAAACCTTCACCTCTGAGAATCTCGTGAGAACTGAATTTTTTATTTTTGCGTTCAATCTGGCAACTAACTTCCACAATGTCGCCGACTTTGGGTGTTAATTTAAAGCCAATGATTTTTACTGGCATGGCTGGACCGGCTTCGTTAATATCCTGACTCCTATAATCTTTTAAGGCTCGCACCTTGCCATAAAACTTCTGCTCAATGCACAAATTATCACCCACTTTCAATGTCCCATTCTGGACTAAAAGAGTGGCGACTGCGCCCTCGCCTTTATCCAAATGGGCCTCAATGATAGTACCCGATGCCAAAGTATCCGGATTAGCCACTATTTTATCTTTTTCTAGTTCACTGACTAAAACGATGGCTTCTAGTAATTCATCAATGCCTAAATTATTTTTGGCAGAAATTGGCAGACAGATTGTCTTGCCGCCCCAATCTTCAGGTATTAAATTTAGCGATGATAAATCTTTTTTGACTTTTTCTATGTTGGCATCTGGCAGATCTATCTTATTAATCGCCACAATCATGGGAATTTTGGCCTGTTGAATTATCTTAATGGCTTCCAAAGTCTGCGGTTTGACACTATCATTGGCAGCCACTACTAAAATAGCGATATCCGCCACCCTGGCTCCGCGCGACCTCATGGCTGTAAAAGCCTCATGACCTGGCGTATCAATAAAAGTGATTAGCTGCCCTTTCTTTTTAACTTGGTAAGCGCCGATATGCTGGGTAATGCCTCCTGCCTCACCTTCTACTACATTAGTTTTTCTGATTGTATCAAGTAATTTGGTTTTGCCATGATCAACATGACCCATAACCACAACAATGGGAGCTCTTAATTTTAAATTGCTTTTTTCTTCTTTTTGTAAAATACCCTTAATCCTTTCCATCCCGGATTCACCAATAATTTCTTCTTCAGACAAGCTAAGCTTAAGGCCCATCTCATCAGCAATAATAGATGCCGTATCAAAATCTATTCTTTCATTTAAAGAGGCTAAAACGCCATTTTTCATTAATGATTTGATCACTTCATTGACTGGTTTATCAATGGTTAAGGCAAAATTTTTGACAGTAATGACTGCCGGTATTTTAATTTCCCTTTTTTCCGTTGCCTCAGCTACAGCTGGAATCGTTTTCTTTATTTCTTCCTGCTGCTCTTTCTTTTTAGCTTCAATTCTGTCTCTAATTTTATTGCCCAGATCTAAAATTTTTCCTGCAACTTTCTCATCAACCTTAATTGCTTTCTTGCCAACATCAAAGCCAAGCTCGGGCAATATTTCCAAAAGCTCTGCCGAATTAATTCTTAATTTGCGGGCTAATTCTGAAACATTCATAACAAAAAATAAAGATTTAACATCTTCTTGTTTTTTAAATATACCTTTAAAATAGCCAAAAGTCAATTTAAAAAGGGCCGTTTGCCACAGCCCCTAGCAGAAAACTTCCCTGTCAATTAGCTGTTAATTAATTAACGATGTGGAGCCTTTTTTTCTTTGCCTCTACATCGTCTATCATTTGCTGCAGTCTACCTGCTTCCTCGATCTGGCAAAATGGGCATAAATGCAGAATTAATTGCCCGCCCAAAACTGCTGTTTCTTTGGCTTGGGCAGCGGCCAATTCCACCATTTCGCCGGCTAAACCTCCCATAAAGGGTTGACCACAGCCTTGGCAATTAGCCAAGGAATTAACCTCAAGATGCAAACCAGCAAAATCATCCTTCTCATAAAGCAATAAGAATCGATGAAATTTTTCTAAATCAGAAAAAATCAAAGTAATCTTATTGCCTACTGTCTCAACCTTCATCCCCATGCCATGCAAATCCGCGTATTTTGGTAATAATCCCATTTTCTCCTCCTTTTCAATAATGGTTAAATACCAATTCTTACATTCTTTTTTGTTTTAAAAATACACATCAAAACAAAAAAAGTCAATTATTCTCAGGAATTACAACCTTGTCAATTTTGTCTTGTTGTGGTAAGCTAAAATCACACTTAATAAATAAATTTTTAGAGATAGGATTTGCCAGGAATTGTAGTGAATTTTGTTTCTACCATTCAATGAAACGCATTAATATTTTACCAATGGACTCACATAATAAAAATCTAAAATTCCAATTGGATCAAGTAAGCTAAGACCAGCTGTAGATTTTTATTTAATTATTGTTCCTTCCTAATCCTCTCTCTTAATCAGGAGAAAAATATGGATATAGTTACTTTTTTAATTTCGGCCGTAGCCGTTATTTTAGGTTTTTCTGTTGGCTATGTTGTTAGAAAATTTATAGCCAAAAGAGAAGTTGAAGGCGCTGAGGCCAAAGCTGAAAATTTAATCACTGAAGCAAAAAACAAACAAAAAGAACTTCTTTTGCAAGCCAAGGATAAAGCTTTAAATATTATTGACGAGGCTAAAAGAGAAGAACAGCAAAGACGACGTGAGTTATCTCACATCCAGCAAAGACTGGAAAAAAGAGAAAGTATTTTTGATCAAAAGCTGTTAGATCTAGAGAATAAACAGCAGAAACTCTTAGATAGAGCCAAGGAAATTGAAGTAGTCAAGGAAAAAATTAATAAAATCAAAGAAGAACAAATCCAAAAACTGGAAAGAATTGCCAACTTAAACCAAGAGCAAGCCAAAGAAATTCTTTTGCAAAATACAGAAAGAGTCTTTAAGGAGGATATTTTGGCCAGAATGAGAAAACTGCAAGAAGAAGGTCAGGAAGAATTAGACCGCAAGGCTATTGATATTTTATCTCTGGTCATCCAAAGGTGCTCAATTTCCCATGCTCAAGAAATCACTACCTCCACAGTTGATTTGCCTAACGATGAAATGAAAGGCAGAATAATCGGTCGCGAAGGCCGCAACATCAGATCCATTGAACAATTAACTGGCGTGGAAATCGTGGTTGATGACACACCCATGGCTATCACCATTTCTGCTTTTTCACCTATTCGCCGCCAAGTAGCTAAAAGAGCTTTACAAGCCTTGATTTTAGATGGCCGCATTCACCCGACTAAAATTGAAGAAGCTATTGAAAATGCTAAAAAAGAGATTGCCATTGAAATCAAAAAATCTGGCGAAGACGCCTTATATGAATTAGGCATTACTGGTATTGATCCTAAATTGGTCCAAATCCTGGGCCGGCTTAAATTCAGAACCAGCTATGGCCATAATGTGCTTTTGCATTCCTTAGAGGTTGCCCATTTATCAGGGCTTTTAGCTGAAGAACTCAATGCTGATGTGACTGTCTGCAAAAAAGGCGGTCTCTTTCATGATATTGGCAAGGCAGTGGACCATGAAGTCAAAGGCGGTCATCCTGAAATAGGCTATGACATTATGAAAAAATTCAACATGCCTGAAGAAATAGCTTACATGTGCATTGCTCACCATGAAGACAACCCGAAGACATTGGAAGGTATTATTGTAAAAGTAGCTGATGCTATTTCTGGCGCTCGTCCCGGTGCCCGCAAAGATACTTATGAAAGGTACTTACAAAGGCTGGAAGAATTAGAAAATGTAGCTAATTCTTTTCCTGGCGTTCAAAAATCCTATGCCATTCAGGCAGGCCGTGAAGTGCGCGTCTTTGTTATGCCAGACCAAATTGATGACTTGGAAGCAGCTAAATTAGCCCAAAATATAGCTCATAAAATAGAGGAAGAACTTAAATATCCTGGCGAAATTAAAGTCAATGTGATCCGTGAAATGCGCATTACTGAATATGCTCGATAAGCTATTTGGCACTAGTAACGAGGCATTAGGACAAAGATAATTTATACTTATTAACTTTCTACAATTAGCCAATGCCCAATAACCATTGGCTAATGACTTTCAAACGCTATGACTCCCATCAAAATTTTATTTTTCGGTGATATCTTTGGTAAAATTGGACGGCAAGGCCTTAAAAAAATCTTGCCTAAACTCAAAGAGCAATATCAGCCGGATTTAATTTTGGCTAATGCAGAAAATCTAGCTCATGGTCATGGTATAACTGAACCCACAATTACAGAAATGATTGAAGCTGGCATTGATATCTTCACCTCTGGCAATCATATTTGGGATAAAAATGATGCTTATGCAATTTTGAATAAAAAAAATTCACCTGTAATTCGTCCAGCCAATTATCCCGAAGGCACGGCTGGCCAAGGTGAAAAATTATTTAAAGTTGGCTTAAATACCATACTTGTGGTAAACTTAATGGGTAGAGTATTCTTCCGCGAAAACTTTGATGATCCTTTCAGAATAATTGATAAGGTCCTAGCTGAACATAGCCAAGAGAAACTGGCTGGCATAATTATTGATTTCCATGCTGAAGCAACCAGCGAAAAAAAAGCTCTGGGCTATTATTTAGATGGCCGTGTCTCTGCCATAATTGGCAGCCACACCCATGTGCAGACAGCTGATGAGATTATTTTAGACAAAGGCACTGCTTATTTAAGCGATATTGGCATGGTGGGAGCTAAAGATTCTGTCATTGGCTTGGAAAAAAAACAAGTTATCCAGAATTTCTTAAGCCAAGTCGGGTTGTCAGCTGAGGTGCCGGAAACAGGGGCTTGCCAAATCAATGCCGTTTATTTGGAAATTGATCCTAAAACTCAAAGGGCAAAAAAAATTGAAAGGATAATGACTGAAGTTGAAATTTAAATTAAGCAATCATTAATAAACAAATATACTAATAACCAACCCGTATGAATAAAGCCAATCTTATTGAGGTAGTTGCCTCAAAAACTCGCTTAACAAAAAAACAAATTGAAGAAATCCTGGGATCAGTCCTAGATACAATTATGGAAACTCTAAAGAAGAGCGAAGAAGTAACCTTGGCCGGCTTTGGCACTTTTTCAGCCAAAGTCCGCTCAGCCAGAATGGGTGTCAATCCGCAAAATCCCAAGGAAAGAATCCAGATTCCTGAAGTCATTATTCCCAAGTTTAAATCCGGCAAAGCCCTCAAAGACATTCTCAAGAAAAAATAAAACAACTACTACCCTCAAAAAACCCCGCGTCGCGGGGTTTTTTATTACAAAGCAAAATTAAAAAAGCCCTGGCCATCGCAGGAAAAAATTTCCTTTGAAAGCCTGGGCTCATTCGATTCGGGCGGGCGCTGGGCAATATTGACCGGATATGCCCCGCAAATGCGCCGTTTGTGACTGTTAATTGGTAAGACCCGTTGATTTTTACGGGAAACACCTTGCCGCCAGGATCCATACACGGACCTTTTCCGTGCGGTATCTCTCTAGCGCCAGGAGTTTCCCTTGGCTATGCTTTGGCTCGCGCGGCCGCTGAGTCAATCTCCAGTTAGCCTGGATGATTGCCCATTTCACGGCGGCAGTGCCATAGCGCATGAGGGCGATCAGTCCCAAGACCGCCCTGCGAAACCAGAAACTCCACAATACCCTCCTCCTTTCGCGCTCGTTCAGAAACGATGCCTAGCGTAACTCCATACAGGCGCCGTTAGCCTGCGGTTGAAACGCCAGGACCATCTTGATCCCGCTCAAAGCCGTGGTGGCTCTAGGCTGGAATTTTGCCGCCCAGATCTTTTTCTTGTCCATAAACATCCGGATGATGATGATGGAAAAAATCAGATCTAGCAGCCAGGCCCAGATTTTTCTCAACCTTGCACCTCCTTATCAGAAAAATTTTTTGTAAATTTTATATTGTCAATACTATCAAACTTCATTTAAAAATGCAAGAGTTTGCGTGTTTGAATAAAACAACTGGTCAAAATTTTCATTAGCGATTTTCTCCTTAAAAAATAAAACGCCCCCGGTCCTCGCAGGAAAAAATCCTTTGAGAACCGGGGGGTCGCACCAGCTAGTCATCTTGACGCACGGGAAATAGAGCCACGAGCCGAAGTACGACGGCCACGGGCAGCGGCAATGAATTACCGCCATGCACTTGACTGAAGCTGGCTGGTTGGGGCGTCATGTCCTGGCCGGCCGGTTCCAGGTGGCGCGTTGTTTCCTTCACTGCGGGAAAAAATATTCAGAAAAGTCCCGCAATGCCTCACTCACAAATAAAGTCTTTTCCGGCCACTGGGCTGGCGTGCGCTTCATGATTTGATATTTACATGCGCAACTTGCCACCATCTGGGCCGAAAACTCTCCCACGTTCTTTTAGGACTGCCGCGGGAAAAGTCCTTACTGATTAAAGACGAGCAATCTCATGAGGCACTCTCCTCATTCTGGATCAAGCCAGCTGTCCGGCCGAGGACTAACTGGCTCAGGTAAGCCGAGAATCCGTCGTAACGGCCTCAGCACCTCAGACCCGCTCCCTTCAGGGACTCCATACAGGGGCCTTCTTAACCCTGCGGTTTTCCCTCCTGGGCACGAAAGTCTTTCTAAGACTGGTCAACTACCCACCTCCTTTTGCTCGTATTTACTTTTAATTTATTAACCTCATCTAAAACTACAAATTTCTTTATAGGCTTGGATGAAACGGGCCGAACGAAAATGTTATTTTCAGTTCGGCCCGGAGGCTCAGCCGCCTCTCAGCCTCCAGTGTGTGGTTTTTTATTTAAGTGGGTACCTTCCCTGGATACTTTCCCACCTTTTCCGGCGCGGTTTTTTGTGCGTTTGCTATGTAGTTAGGCGTACCTAACCGAACTTATTATATACGGCCATGGCACCTCCCTTGCAGTTTTCACCGCGTGAATGGGTTTGGCGAAGTATTTGGGCGGGCGAACCATGAAGGTTCG